>JRHI01000940.1_pt1 | contig 28148 bp, 34 predicted proteins | sample 215371 | NCBI WGS metagenome assembly JRHI01 (sample SAMN02929681, study PRJNA255918) | sediment metagenome | biome: cave system; feature: Ice Cave; material: Sediment; isolation source: sediment from deep within a dark volcanic ice cave with no known source of... ...
CCACCAGGGCAGCCCCGATGGCTGCGACCATTGTAGCAGCGCTGCCCCCGCCGGGGACGGGCCGGGATGAGGCCAAGATCTTCAAGTAGTCGTCGATTTGCCCGTCGTCCCTTCAGCGGGTGGATGCCGGAGGCCGTTTGCCGAAACTACCTCATTCGGTTCGCTTTGGATTGTTGCAAAGATCAGCGTTTAGGCCGAGACCCATCACTTCCTAGGAGTTCAGATGCCTGTCATCGACCGAGTCCTCGGCGACGTCAAAGACCGAGGTTTAGCTGATTATGGCCGCTCGCGTATCGAGTGGTCCACCACCTTCATGCCGGTCCTCACGCTCATTCGCGACCGGTTTGCCAAAGAGCGACCGCTCGCCGGCGTCAGGATCGGCGCGTGCCTGCACGTCACCACCGAAACGGCAAACTTGGTGCTGGCACTGCAAGCCGGCGGCGCTGAGGTTACCCTTTGCGCGTCCAACCCGCTCTCGACGCAGGACGACGTGGCAGCCGCGCTCTGCGAGCACTACAAAATCCCGACCCACGCCATCAAAGGTGAAGACAACCCGACCTATTACAAGCACATCGAATCGGTCATCGCAACCAAACCGCAGATGACTATGGACGACGGCTGCGACCTGGTGACGACGATCTTCACCAAGCACAAGCATTTGCTTGCCGAGATGATCGGCGGCTGCGAAGAGACGACGACCGGCGTGATCCGGCTGCATGCGATGGAGAAGGACGGCGTGCTGCCGTTCCCGGTTGTCGCCGTTAACGACGCGCTCACCAAGCACATGTTCGACAACCGCTATGGGACCGGCCAGTCGACAATCGATGGCATCATCCGAGCGACCAATGCTTTGCTCGCCGGCCACAGCCTCGTCGTGCTGGGTTACGGCTGGTGCGGGCGGGGCGTCGCTTCGCGCGCAAAGGGGCTCGGGGCCCACGTCATCGTCACCGAAATCGATCCGCGCAAGGCCCTCGAAGCGGTAATGGACGGCTTCCAAGTCATGCCGATGGCGGAGGCGGCGAAAGTCGGCGACATCTTCGTGACGGTCACCGGCAATTATCACGTCATTCGAGGCGAGCACTTCGCGGAGATGAAGGACGGCGCCATCGTCTGCAACTCGGGTCACTTTAACGACGAACTCGACCTTGACGCGATCGAGGCGATGTCAGTTGGCAAGACCAAGCCACGCGAGTTCGTCGACGCCTATAAGATGAAGGACGGACGCACGGTGCGGATACTTGGCGAGGGCCGGCTCATCAATTTGGCCGCCGGCGAAGGACATCCGGCGGCGGTCATGGACATGTCGTTCGCCAATCAGGCGATGGCGGCTGCCTATTTGGCGAAAAACCATCGCGAGCTCGAGAAGAAGGTTTACCCGGTTCCCGAGCATATCGACGAGGAAGTCGCCAAGCTCAAGCTTCGCGCGATGGCAATTACTATTGACACCCTAAGCGCCGAACAAGTCAAGTATATGGCCTCTTGGTCGGAAGGCACCTGAGATGCATTCTTGTGCGAAAGGGATCCGCTGATGGCATATCGTCGCTTGTTCACCAGTGAGTCAGTCACCGAAGGACATCCCGATAAGCTCGCCGACCAAATTTCCGACGCCGTCCTCGACGCGATCATCAAGGACGATCCGTACGGGCGCGTGGCCTGCGAGACCTTCGCGATCACCGGCCAAATCCACATCGCCGGCGAGATATCGACGAAGACGTACATCGATATCCCCAAAATCGTGCGTCAGACCATTCGCGAAGTAGGATACACGAAGTCGTCGGTCGGTTTCGACGCCGAGACGTGCGGCGTCTCCGTGTCGATCGACGAGCAATCCCCCGACATCGCTATGGGCGTCGACAAGTCGCTCGAAGCCAAATCGAGCGGCGACGACGACGCGTTCGAGCAGATCGGCGCCGGCGATCAAGGGATGATGTTCGGATACGCCTGCCGCGAGACCGAAACGCTGATGCCGTTGCCGATCACGCTGGCGCACGATCTGACGCGGTTGCTGGCCGCGGTGCGTAAGAATGGCGAGATCGGGTACTTGCGGCCCGACGGTAAGTCGCAAGTCACCATCGAGTACGACGGCAACCGGCCGGTGCGCGTCGACGCGGTCGTCATCTCGACGCAACACGATCCCGACGTTCCACTCGATCTCATCCGGCGCGAAGTGACCGAAAGGATCATCGACGACGTTATTCCCAAGGCACTGCGCGACAAGGAAATGCGGATTTTCGTAAATCCGACCGGCCGGTTCGTCATTGGTGGCCCGAAAGGCGATGCCGGGTTGACCGGCCGCAAGATCATTGCCGATACCTACGGCGGGATGGCCCGGCATGGCGGCGGCGCGTTCTCGGGTAAAGACCCCACCAAGGTCGACCGGTCGGCGGCCTATGCCGCCCGACACGTCGCCAAAAACGTGGTCGCGGCTGGACTTGCCGATCGCTGCGAGGTGCAGGTAGCGTATGCGATCGGCGTTGCTCGGCCAATGAGCGTGCTGGTCGAGACGTTCGGGACTGGAAAAATCGAGGAATCGAAGATAGCCGAACTCGTGCTCGCGCACTTCGATTTGCGGCCGGCGGCGATCATCCAGCACCTCAATTTGCGCCGGCCGATCTATAGGCAAGTGGCGGCCTACGGTCACTTCGGCCGCCCTGAGCTTGACCTGCCCTGGGAGCAAACCGACAGAGCGCAGACGCTGCGGGCTGCCGCTGGGCTTAAGGGCGACGTTCGCGAATTCGTGAGCATGACCGGTTAAGCTTGCCGCACTCTCGACGGGTACGTCACGGGCGCCGCTAATGCGGCCGTCCGCAGTTGCCCGAGGGTATCGCAAGGGGGTCGCCATGCGCGTGCCGAGGGGAAACGCCCGTGCTTGCCATGAGTGAGCCGGGCAGCGGAACGCCCGGTGCTTGGTGCGCGTTCGCTGTACGGCCGATCTTGCGGCATCGCAGGCGCAAAGGACTCCTGCGCCTGGACTCCAAAGACCGCGCCACTTCTCACCAGAGTCAACCACGCTGCCGGCTCCGCCGGCGGCTTAAATTGGAGAGTAACGTGAAGATTTCACGGCTTGTTTTTTCAATATTTATGGGCCTCGCGGCGGTCGCACTGTGGACCGGCGTTGCCTCGGCCAAAGATACGCTGGCCGATATCAAATCGCGCGGGAAGCTGATTGTCGGCGTGAAGCAGGACTACAAACCGTACGGCTACCTTGATACGTCCGGGAAGATCATCGGGTTCGAACCCGACTTAGCTGCCGATGTGGCCAAACGCCTGGGCGTCACCTTGGAACTCGTCCCGGTGATCGCGTCCAACCGCATGCAATTCTTGCAGCAAGGCCGCATCGACCTGATGATTGCGACCATGACCGACACGCCGGAGCGGCGCGACCAGGTCGGCATCGTCCAACCCGATTACTACGCCGCCGGCGTGAACGTGCTCGCGAAGAAGGGCTCCGGACTGACGACTTGGCCATCCCTCAAGGGGAAAACGCTCTGTGCGATCCAGGGGGCATTCTACAATAAACAGATGCAAGACGAGTACGGAGCACAGGTTTCGGCGTTTCCCGGCACGACTGAGGCGCTCACCGCTCTCAAGGCCGGTAACTGCGTGGCTTTCGTGTACGACGACTCGTTCAACTTCCCCAAGGTCCACGACGCGGAATTCGCCGGATACGAGACCCCGCTGCCCTCCATCGAGGTGAAGCCGTGGGGATTGGCGGTCGCCAAAGACGATCCAAAATTCAATGCGTACATGGCGGACGTCGTAAAGGACTGGCATAAGAGCGGCCTGATTCTGGAACTCGACAAAAAGTACAACTTGCCGGCAACCGACTTCGACAAGAAGATGCACGACGAGTTTTCCAAGAAGAAGTAGAGCTTGCTCCTGGCGGTCTTGACGGATCCGGTTGCCAACTTCGGGCAATGGCTCCATCACGTCGCCGGAATCCGCTTGACGATCCTCTATGACGCCGGCGAACGGGCTCGGATGCTCTGGGGGATCGTCACCACGATAGAACTCTCGGCCCTGGCGACGGTGTTCAGCCTCGTCATCGGCGTCATCGGCGCGTGGCTGCAAGGCTCGCGCCAGCTTTTTTTACGCCGGATCCTCGATGGCTACGTCGCGTTGTTCCGTAATACACCGCCTTTGGTCCAAATGTATTTCTTTTTCTTCGCCCTGAGCCCGCTCTTGCCGATGATGACCCAGCACGGCCAGTCTCATCCGATGCTTGGGAATTTCTTTTGGGCGGCGTTTTCGCTATCGTTCTTCGCAGGTGCGTTCAACATCGAGATATTCCGAGCCGGGCTGGAGGCCGTTCCCCGGACGATGATCGAAGCGGCCGAATCACTGGGCTATAGCCGGCTGCAGAGTTACGTGCAAATCGTGCTGCCGCTGGCCTTTCGAGTGAGCTTGCCGGCGCTCGGTAATAACCTGGTCAATCTGGTCAAGACGACCTCACTGGCCTACGCGATCGCCGTTCCGGAAATGCTGTATGTTGCCAATCAGGTCTGGTCGGATGAAGCCAACGTGCCCGAGATGATGGTATTCATCATGATCGCTTATGTGGCGCTTGTCGCAATGTTGGTTTATGTCTTGCAGCGCGTCGAGTTCCGATTGCGGATCCCGGGTTACGGCGTATGAAAGGGTCGCTACCAATCTTGCACGCCCCGGCCGAACGACTGGCTGCTGATCGCTGGCGGGAGTCGACCGGACTCGGTGGTTCACCGCCGCTGACTGGCCGCGTTTTAGTGATTCTGGCCGTCATGATCGCGCTCTCGACCGTCGCTGCTCAGGCGCAGATTGGATCCGCCCGGACCGGCGTTTTAGCGACGCTGCTAAAGTGGTCACCGCTGATCCTGAAAGGATTCATCTTTAACATCCTGATCAGTGTTTTGGCGATGGGGATCGGCACGGCAGTCGGCGTCCTTGTTGGAATCGGGCAAATATCGCGCAGCCGTATCGTCGAGCGCACCGCCTATCAGTTCACGCATTTCTTCCGCAACGCGCCCTGGCTCGTGCTACTGTTTTTTTGCATGTTCCTCATCCCATTTCAGTTTCGAACTCCGTTTGGCGCGGTGCCGTTTCCCGACTGGATCAAAGCGGTTTTGGGCTTATCGCTGCCGGTGATGGCGAACGTCTCGGAGATCGTGCGTGGCGGTGTGTTGTCCATTCCCAAGACCCAGTGGGAAGCGTCCTCGGCGCTAGGGTTTTCGTTCGGCCAGACGTTGCGGATGGTCATCTTGCCACAATGCCTGAAACGCATGCTTCCGCCATGGATGAATCTCTACGCGATCCTCACGATGGCGACGACCTTGGCCTCGGTTGTCGGGGTCAATGAGGGACTGACGGCCGCGAAGAACGCGCTCGGGGCCGAAAGCCGGCCGGAGTTGCTCGTTCCATTTTACGGTTTTGTCCTGCTGCTGTTCTTCTTGTACTGCTATCCCATTGCGCGCTACACTTCGGTCCTCGAACGTCGATTTGCGGTTAACCAGTGAGTAGCGCTCCGTTGGTCGAATCGGCGAACGTCGGACCGCTGATCGAACTTCGCGATGTCCAAAAGTCGTTTGGCCTGGTCCAGGTGTTGCGCGGCATTTCGTTCGTCATGCACAAGGGGGACGTGCTGTGTATCATCGGGCCGTCGGGTTCAGGAAAATCGACGGTCTTACGGTGCATCAACGGACTCGTGCCGATCGATGGTGGAACGATTCGGGTCGGTCCGCACTGCGTCCATGAGCTGAAAACCGATCATCAGCATATTGCCTTGCGCAAAGAAGTGTCGATGGTGTTTCAGCAGTACAACCTCTTCCCGCACAAGACGGCGCTCGAGAACGTTATGATGGCGCCGGTCCACGTGCTCAAAGAGGATCCGAAAGCCGTGCGGGAACGGGCCTTTGCGCTGCTAGCGAAAGTCCGGCTCCAGGGTAAAGAGCAGAGCTATCCGGGAGAACTCTCGGGCGGTCAGCAGCAGCGAGTAGCGATTGCTCGCTCGCTCGCGATGCGGCCCGAGGTGATCCTGTTCGACGAAGTCACCGCGGCCCTCGATCCCGAGACAGTCAAGGAAGTCTTGGTGACCATTCGTGAGCTGGCGCAGGAAGGGATGACGTGCTGCCTCGTTACTCACGAGATGGGCTTCGCGCGCGAGATCGCCGACCGCGTCGCGTTCATGGATGGTGGGGTCATTGTAGAGAGCAACGAGCCGCGAGCCTTCTTTGACGCGCCGCAAAACGAGCGAACCCGCGCATTTCTGAGCCAGATCTTGTGACGTACGATGCAATCGTGCTGGGCCTCGGCGGCATGGGTAGCGCGGCGCTGGCGCACCTGGCAGCCCGCGGCCAGCGCGCGATCGGATTCGAACGCTTCGGCCCGGCACACGCGATGGGTTCATCGCACGGCGACTCACGGATCATCCGGCGCGCGTATCCGCTCGATCCACGTTACGTGCCGCTGGTTCTGCGCGCGTATGAATTGTGGCGCGAACTGGAAGTGCAAACGGGAGACTCGCTGCTGCGAATCACCGGTGGCTTGTTCATCGGCCGGCCGGATGCGCAAACGGTCTCCGGTGGTCTGGCCAGCGTGCGGGCGCACGACATCCCGCACGAGTTGCTCGACGCACCGGCGCTGCGCCGGCGGTTCCCGGCGATGCGTTTTCACGACGACGAGGTGGCGCTGTACGAACCGGAGTCCGGCATCTTATTTCCTGAGGCGGGGGTCCTCGCGCACGTGCGAGCCGCTGTTGGTGCCGGAGCCGAGGCGCGCTTCGGTATGCCGGTGGCCGGCTGGACCTCGACTGCCGGCGGCGGCGTGCGGGTCACCACCGCCGGTGGAGAGATCGTGGAAGGGTCGCGGCTGATCATTACGGCCGGCGCATGGTTTGCCCAGGCAGCGCCGGATTTGGGACTACCGCTACAGGTCGAGCGCAACGTCATGCATTACTTTGCGCCGACCGATGCAGCCGACGTGGCCGCACTCGAGGCGTTACCGGTGTACGTCATCGAACGCGACGAGGGCCGCGTCTACGGTTTCCCATTGCTGGGCGATTCCGGCCTAAAGATTGCGTTCTACCGGAGCTTCAAGTACGTGTCGCCAGATACGGTCGATCGCACGGTCGGAGCAGGCGAAATTGCGCCGATTCGAGCGTACGCGCACGGCTTGATTCCGACGGCGACGGGCACGCATGTACGCGCTCGAGTGTGCTTGTACACGCTCACACCCGACGAACATTTTGTGATCGGGCTCCATCCCCAGCAGCCTCAGGTCGTGCTCGCCGGCGGCTTCTCGGGTCATGGTTACAAATTTTGCACCGTCGTCGGCGAGATTATCGCCGACCTGGCAACAACGGGTGCAACGCCGTATCCCATCCAGCTCTTTGACCCGCGCCGATTTGTCGCCGGCGCGGCACCGCAATCGGCGATGGCCCCAACGTAGGTCCGGGTCAGCCGGACCAGCGTGACGTTCCGGCGGCAAAATCAAACGACATGCTCGAATCGTAGCCGCCGCAATCGCCGATGACCAGCCGGTCTCCGGCACGCAATCCGTCGGGCAGCGCCGCTTCGGTCGAGATTACGTCGTGCTCCAGACAGGTCGGTCCCAAGATTCTGGCGTGCCCGAGCTTGACTGGCTGTAGCGGTCCACCGCACGCCCAGAACATGCGGTGGGAATAGGCCGCAATGTGCGGCAGCTCAGCGAAACCGGCGTCGACGACGACTTCGTCTCGAGATGGGCGAACCTCGAGGACGGAGCAGACGACGACTTCGACTGCTGTCGCGATGCCTTGCCCGGGTTCGAGTAGCACTCGGTCCGCACGGGGCAGTCTGCTGGAAAGCAAGCCGGCAAGCCGACCCAAATCCCGATCGATCGCCTCATCTAGTTGCGCCGGCGTCCAACCGCCGCCAATATCGAAAATGGCACAGTGCCGCCGGCTGCGACGTTCGAGCCGGGCCCCCATATCGGCGACCTCGGCGACGATTTCAAACCAATTGCTGGCGTGGAAGTCTTGGGGCCGAACGTGCATCGAAACAGCAAAACCACGATTGGATGGCAATCGCGCGAGCGCGTCGCCCGCGGCGTCTACCTCGCCGCCTACCACCCCAAAGCGCGAGACAATTGAAGGCGGCCGAAGACGGACTCCGGGAAAATGAGCAACCTCACTGTCAACATAGCGATCGAGCGCCTCGAGCGAGTCAGCTAGGGCTGCAAAGATCCGTTCGTCCCCTACGGCCGGTTCGCGACACCGCGGGCCATTGTAGATCAGCTCGCTCGGACCGAAGAAGGCTTCTCTGGCCTGCACAAGCTCGGCCGAACTAATCACTTCGGCCATAAAGTGCGAGGCGTGCGCGAGCGCCAAGAGTTCGCGGCGAGGGTTCGTTTTAACGCTGTACGCCGGAACGAATTCGAGGGTCTCGGATCGCAGGGTCATGAGTCTGGCGGCAATTTCGGCGAATCGCTCGCCGGCGACGGATTTCAGGAAACAGCGCTGCGGTGTGGCCGCAACCGTGTGGACCGCGTTACTGAGCGCCATCATATAACCTCGCACTATCTCGGTCCGTCTTTCTCATGCGCATGTTTGCTCGGGGCTGGAACCGGGCATTCTGAAGCGGATGCAGCCGCCACTTCCACTCAGTTATATCGTTCCGGTCCGCTACTGGGCTATAACCGACTTGACCGAGTTCGCCGCGTACTTGCGCGAACTGCACCCTTGGGTTGCTGAGATCATTGTCGTCGATGGCTCTCGAAGCGACATTTTTGAGGCCAATGCTCGGGCGTTGACGGCCTCCGCCGCCCGACATATACCCGTCGATGCGGATCAGCAAACGCTCAACGGAAAAGTGGGAGGAGTTTTGACCGGCGTCCGCCAGGCTGCCGAAGAGAGACTCGTAATCGCCGATGATGACGTTCGCTACAGCCGGTCGTCGCTGGAGCATTTGCATGGCCTCTTAGACCATGCTGAAATCGTACGGCCCCAAAATTACTTTCGATCGTGGCCATGGCATGCTTCATGGGACACGGCTCGGTCCCTCATCAACCGCGTGACCGGCGGAGACTGGCCGGGAACGCTCGGCGTTTCACGCTCGGCCTTGCTTCGCGCCGGCGGTTACGATGGCGACGTGCTGTTCGAGAACCTGGAATTGGTGCGCACGATTCGCGCTAGTGGCGGTCGCGAGCTGGTGGCATATGATTGTTACGTTGCGCGCGACCCGCCCGCTCCGAGTCGGTTCTGGAAACAGCGCGTTCGGCAGGCTTACGATGAGTTCGCCCGGCCAATTCGAATGGGCGCCTTCGCGGCGGCACTACCGCTACTGATAGCGGCGCTGCTGGCGCGCCGTTTGCGGTTTGTCATGATGGTCGCACTCGGCAGTGCGGTGGTCGCTGAGTTCGGCCGCCGCCGAGCCGGAGGCCGATCGGTGTTCCCCGTTTCAACGACGCTTTACGCCCCATTGTGGTTGGTCGAACGAGCGATCTGCACGTGGATTGCGATTTGGCTGCGCGTGCGCGATGGGGGCGTCCGATATAGTGACGCGAAACTTGCCAAAGCAGCGTCGAGCTATTCGCAGTTGCATCGGCGGCTGAGATGAACCCGGCCGCACGCGATCTTGATGTCTGCGAAAATCCGTTCGATTGGGCTGGCGCTAGAGCGAAAAGTTCCTACGCCGCATTCAACGGCCAAACACTCGTGCCAGCGCCGGTCGGGCCGCCGGTAACAGCATCGCACGTCGACCAGCACCGCCACTTCCGAGCGCGGGTTCTTTCCGACGTGTTTTCATGTTTGGGTGCAAAAGCCGCAATCCGGCGAAGAACGTACGCCACCGGAGCGTACGGCCGGCTGGGCGATGAAGCTTTTAGCGCCGGCCTCGCACGCGACTTGTATACCTTTGCCCAAGAACCGGCGTGGTTCGGGTCACCGTTTACCAGCTTCATCGCATTTTTCCAGCCGAGCCCGTTGGAGGCTGACGCCGAGCAAGCCTTTGAATCCGCGCTGTGGCAGCAGTTGCAGATGCTGTCCGACCTGGATCGGGATGTTTCGTCTTGGGATGCTAGCGTATCCCCGAATCCAAGCGACCCCGCGTTCTCGTTTAGTTTTGCTGGAAAGGCGCTGTTCGTCGTGGGGTTGCATCCGGACAGCTCGCGGAGTTCTCGGCGTTTCCGTTGGCCGACGCTGGTTTTCAATCCGCATGCCCAATTCGGATTTCTGCGTCAGAGCGGTGCATTTGAAGGCTTGCGTCGGCAGACGCGCACCCGAGAGTTGCAAATCGACGGGTCGCTAAACCCGAATTTAGCTGACTTTGGACAAGCATCGGAAGCGCGCCAGTACTCGGGCCGCCAGGTTGATCCTGCGTGGAGATGCCCATTTCGGCCTCGCTAACCCGACTCGCTCCGCAGACCGGCACGGCCTTCACCGTACGCGAGGGCGAGGTGCTGCGGGTTGTCGATCCACTGGGCGAGCAGGTTGCCGACCTGGTGGCATATTCGATGCTCGATCACGGCGAGTGGCTTTCATCCGGCCGAACGATGGATTATGCTAGTTCGATCTACCTGTCGACGAACGACGTTCTTTACGCCAATACGAGCCGGCCGCTGTTGACCATCGTTGAAGATACGGTCGGCAGCAACGATTTTCTGTTGACCCCGTGCAGCCAAAAAACGTTTGAAATCATCTATGGTTGTCGGGAGCCGCACCCGAGTTGCTTTGAAAATCTGGCCGCTGCGCTAAAAGCGTACGGAATAGTGGAGTCGGCGATCGGTACGAGCTTCAATATTTTTATGAATGTGACCGTCGCGCCGGACGGCCGGCTATCGGTCTTACCGCCGCGGTCCCGGGCGGGAGACTACATGCGACTGCGCGCGGAAGCTGATCTGATCGTTGGCCTGACCGCATGCGCCGCTGAGATGTCGAACAACTACGCCTTTAAACCAATAGACTTTACGATCGAGCGCGCATAACAAACGCCTCCTCGGCGGCATGCGCCGCCTGCGAGTGGCGCGTAGGCTGGTTTTAGTATAACAGATCGATTTCGGGAATCGAACTCGGCCGCAGCCCAAGCCGAGTCGCTTTTGCATAGAAGCGTTCGGCGGCTTGTCGGAGGTGTCGTCTCCCGTAGCCGTCGGCTCCAAGTTTGGCTTCCACCGGCCTGAACGTTTTCATGTAGCCGGCGACGAGGCGCGGCATCGTCTCGTCTTGACAGGCTTGCAAGGTCTCCAGATTGGCTGGGTCATCTTTTATCAGCGCATCGGCAACCGCAAAGCCGAACGCAATGTGACGCGCTTCGTCGGTGCACCGCGTCTTGTGCTGGAGCTGGCGAAGTTCATCACCGTAGTCCTTGGCCATCTCGATGTATGCCATGATGTTTCCGAGCGCCAGCCCACCTTCGACGAAGAGGTTTCCCTCGACAATCACCTGATAGGGGTTCTCGAGCGTTTCCATATAGTCGAAGTTGGGCTTGGCGGCCGAGGCCATCCAGATCGCGTCGGTGTCGTTACGCTTCACGTCGAGCACGTGTAACAAATAGTCGTCCATCTCAGCATGCTGGGATTCGTCGACCTGCTGGCACGCGCACCACACCCGAATCGTATCCGACGGTGCCTTCCGGACTGCCGTCGAGATGTAGCGGGCCACCGATTTCTCTTGATAGCCGATGCGAACGAAGAGCGGCATCATCGCGTCGAGATACTTCTTGTCGACATCGACCATTTCGCGCTTCGGCGCCGGCAGCGCCTTTAGCGCATCATCGTACGCGAATTTCTCCTTGGCCTGCATGCGATAGTAGGTGAGGGTGTCGAGCGCAAACGGCGGCTGAAAAAGGGCCGGATCGCTGAGCGTAAGGTCGGACATCGGAATCGGCATACGCCGAGCCTAACAGCATTTTTTGCCGGCGGCAAGCCGGCCGGCCGCGAGCCGATCGGATTATCGCAGCGGGCGGATGGTGTCAGCGATAGGCCGTCTGTATTGCGGTATAGTCGGCGGGCGGCGCTGATTCGATTCGGAGCTTTGCGATCGGCTGCTCGGGGAGATGGCTGAGTTCCTCGAGGGTCGGCCGCTGTTCCTGGTAAAGGATTCCGAGCGGAATTTTGCCCGCTCGCATCAGCACCTCGAATGCGTGCGTGCGATTGGTGGTTTCGTAGCCGGGTTCATCGGTCACTTGGTAGACATTTTCCTTGAACCACGCGTAGGTGTTGATCTTGTTGAAGGTAACGCACGGCGACATCACTTCGACGATCGAGAAACCAGGATGCAGGACGGCCGCCTTGATCAACTCGACCATCGCCTTGGGTTGCGAGGAGAAACCGCGCGCCAAGAACGTGCCGCCGGCGGCCAGCGCGACGCCGAGGCCGTTGATCGGCGCATCCGGATTGCCCGTTGGACTGGTGCCGGTAACATAGCCGACGGCACTGGTCGGCGACGACTGCCCCTTGGTGAGGCCGTACGTCTGGTTGTCCATCACGATGTACGTGATGTTGGGATTGCGCCGGACGGCATGCAGGAAGTGGCCGGCTCCAATTGCATAGCCGTCGCCGTCACCGCCGGCGGCAATGACGGTCAGGTCGCGGTTGGCGAGCTTGACCGCGGTTGCAACCGGCAGCGCCCGACCGTGGACACCGTGGAACGCGTAGGAGTGAAGGTAGCCGGAGATTTTGCCCGAGCAGCCGATTCCCGAGACGAATGCGACGTCTTTCGGTTGCAGCGCCAATTCTGCCAGCGCGGACTTGAGCGCCGAAAGGACACCGTAATCGCCGCAGCCGGCACACCACCACGACGGCGTAGCGGTTGCAAAATCTTTGGGAGTTAGGGTCATCGCCATTGCATTATACCTTTGCCAGCGTACGAACGGCCGCCGCCCGCTCGATCGCTTGGATGATTTCAATCGGCCGGAACGGCCGGCCGTTATATTTGCGGACCGAGTGCATGTGCTCCAGCGGTCCAACGACGTAACGGATCAGGCGTTCCAACTGTCCGGTATAGTTGTTTTCGACGATGAAGACATGATCCGCGCCGGCTATGAAGTCCCGAATATCGTCCTCAGGGAACGGCCACAGCGTCCGCAGTTGCAGGAAGCGCGTCGGCACGCCGGCCGCCGCTAACCGGTCCAGCGCTTCGGCGATCGGTCCACGGTTGCTGCCGTAGCCGACGATTGCAATTTTAGCGCTCGGATCGCCGAAGATGCTCGCCTTCGGTAAGTCGGCCCGCATTGCGACCATTTTATGCATGCGTTTGTCCATCATGCGCTCGCGATTACGCGCGCCTTCGGTGATGACGCCGGCGTCGTTGTGTTCTGAACCCGCCGCCAAATGCATTCCGCCCTCGACACCCGGGATCACCCGCGGTGAAACGCCGTCGCCGGTGAACGCGAAGCGTTTGTACTCGCCGAACACGAGGTTTCCGTCGACGTGCAGTTTTCCACGGTCGACGCGGACCGACTCGACATCGAGCGCGGGCAAGGTCGCCTTGCTCTGGCACAGCGCCTGTTCGCTCAGTACGAACACTGGCAGCTGGTACTTTTCGGCGAGATTGAACGCGTCGACCGTGAGGTAGAACGATTCCTCGACGGTCCCCGGCGCGAGCACCACCCGCGGGATCTCGCCGTGGCCGGAAAAGATGAGATGGTTGAGATTGCTTTGCTCGGTCTTCGTGGGCATGCCGGTCGACGGGCCGGCGCGAGCGCACTCGATCACAACGATCGGAATCTCGAGGACGCCGGCGAGACCGATTGCTTCGGTCATCAGGGCCTGACCCGGACCCGAGGTTGACGTCATTGCGCGCGCGCCGGTGAAGGCGGCGCCGATCACCATGTTGATCGCGGCCAACTCGTCCTCGGCCTGGACGACGACGCCACCGAACTTTGGCGCATACTTCGCCATCCATTCGAGGACATCGGTCGCCGGCGTGATCGGATACCCGGCCATGAACCGGCAGCCGGCTACCAGCGCGCCGTACGCGATGGCGTCGTTGCCCATCATGATGAGATGGCCGCGATCGGGCAACGATTCTAGATCGTAGCCGCTGGATTGATGCGCGTAGTGCTCGGCAACGTAGCGTTCGCCGGCTTCGATCGCGCGAATGTTGAGGTCGACGACCTTCTGACCCTTGCGCTCGTAAACCAGCGTGACCTCATCGCGTAGGATCTGCGGGTTCCAGCCGACGAGTTTGCCGAGCACGCCGAGCGAAATCGTGTTGCGCACGATCTCGAGGCCGAGGTCGGCTTTGGCGATCTTCGCGAGCGGAACTTCGTACCACGTGATATCCGCGCGCCGCATTTCGTCCGGGATCGCCTCCGACGAGTTGTCGAAGACGATGAAACCGCCCGGACGCATTTCGTCGATGTGGGCTTCAACGGCCTCGAGGTCGAAGGCCGCGAGCGCGTCGACGGAGTCGGCCATCCCGTAGTTGGGTGTCGTTCCGGCTCGGATGACGTAATTCGTGTGCCCGCCGCGGATGCGCGAAGGGAAGTCTTTGTACGTGTAGACTTCGAGGCCCATGCGCTTGAAAACGCCGGCAATCAGGTCGCCGGTGGTCAAGCTGCCGTCGCCGGCTTGCCCGCCGAACATCACCTCGATGTTGTTTCGGATCAAAGATCGCCCCCCGCGGTGTATTCTCGATGTATCGTCACGATGACGGCTTCGCCCTGAGCCCGCCAATGCCCCGCGGCCGGCCAAATTGGATGGGCGGGTTAGCGAGCTTCATCACGGATCGACCGAAAAAACCACAAGAGTAGCGCCGGTGCCGTGAAACCGAGACCGGAGACGATAATCGGGATGCGCGCGCCGTAGCGATCGGCCAAGAGCCCGCCAAGCACGGCACCCGGCACCGTTCCGATCAGTGCGACCAGCCGCACGACGCCGAACACGCGGCCGACCAGATCTTCCGGAATGACGCGCATCCGCCAGCCGACGATTTGCGCAATCTCGAAGACCGCCACCGTGTTGGTCAGTGCGAGAAAAACGATCAAGACGATAAGATTGTGGGTGAACATAACGGGGAAAAATACCACGGCATCGATCGCGTAGGCGATGGCAAGCGTTCGGCCGAGCGGCCACTTCCCTGGCCAGTGACCGGCGGCGTACGAACCAACCATCGCACCGATGGCGCCGGCGCCGAGCGCGTAACCCACGATTGCGTCGCTGGCTCCGAAATCCCGTTTGAGATACGGGATGAATGCTGCGTGCGTCATGAGTCCGAAGAAATTGAAGAAGCCGCTCAAGAACGTGAGATGCCGCATCGCCGCGTCGTTCCACAGAAAACGAAATCCACTCGAGACGTCGGCACCGATCTCGCGTAAGGTCGGCAGTCCGAGCGGCCGTTCGGGGCCAAATCCATCGCCGAGCCCGATTGAAACTTGCGAAATCAAATACGTTCCGGCGTTGATGGCCAGCGCCGGCAGTGGGCCCACTAGCGCGAAGAGTGCGCCACCGATCGGCGGCGTGATCAGATTGGTGGCGCTTTCGGTTGCGAACAGCGCCGCGACCGCTTTGGTCGCGCGATTTTTCCCGAGTAAGTACGGAATCGTTGAGGCTTGGCCGCCCATGAAGATAGCCGCGCACGCGGAGATCGTGGCGATGCCGACGTACAGGAGAGGCAAGCTCAGATGGCCGGTCGCGTATGCGAGCGCAAACAGCGCCATAATCGCGAACCGCACGAAATCGCAACCGATCATCAACCGCCGTCGATCGAGCCGGTCCGCTAGCGAGCCGCCGACGAGCCCGAAGAGCGCAAACGGTAGGAACTCGAGCGCATAGGTGATTCCGAGCGCCGATGCCGAGCCCGTCAAGTGATAAACCAGCAATGGAATCGCGATCGTGCGCAACCCATCGCCGACATAACTGAGCGCCTGCCCGGCGTAGAACAGGCGAAAACTGGAAGAGCGAAAAACGCTCTGGGCTGAAAAAAACATGTGCGAGCAAAACCCCAGAATAATGAGCGGCGAGAACAATCGCGCAGCTGCGCGGCCGCGGGGATGCTACAATCTCACGCCCACTATTGTATCGTAGCCGTCAAGCGCCGCTCTTATAGGCGGATGACGGCGGGCCATGGCTTTGGCTATAACCGCGACGTCCATCTCTTGCCGCACCGGCGCCCGGCGTGGGTATTTTTTGCCGAGCGATTGCGAGACGTGGCGACGGCCGCCACGCGGCTGCGCACGCGATCTGGGGTTCCTCGCGAGGTCGAGGAGGCCGTCGCCGCTCTCCAGAGCTTGGCGACCCAGTTTGCGCAAGTCGCCGGGACGTGGAACGCGGAATCCGAAGCCGTAGATTTTGCGGCGATCGAGACGCAACGCTCGGCGGCGATCGAGCCCGAACTCAACGGACCGTTTCTGGTTTCGAACGTCGAGAATCTCGTGAACTCGCGGGGCGAGCACCTCCAAGCTCGACCGGAGATGGCGCTGTGCCGGTGCGGTGGATCGGCGAATAAACCGTTCTGCGACGGAACTCACGCTCGCATCGGGTTCATGAGTGCAAAGCACGCCGACCGGACCGCCGACCGTCGTGACACCTATGTCGGCCGAGAACTCACGATCTACGACAACCGGGGGATCTGCCAACACGCCGGCTACTGGACCGACAATCTGCGAGCGGTCTTTCGGCTAAACGAGGAACCATTCGTGGAGCCCAACGGCGCCGGCGCGCAGGCGATCATCGCGCAAATCAAGCAGTGCCCGTCGGGCGCGCTCAGTTACTCGATCGGCGGCATCGAAGACCGCGATCAGCAGCGAGAGCCTGCCGTACTGGTTTCGAAAAATGGCCCCTATCGTATCGCCGGTGGTATCGCGCTCGGCGAAGCTGCTTGGGGCGAAGGCGCTTCGCGGGAGCACTACCCCCTGTGCCGGTGCGGAGGTTCAAAGAACAAACCGTTTTGCGACGGCAGTCACTGGTCGCAAAATTTCACGGACGACAAGAATTAGGCAGGCGATGACGTCAGAGCCTCGATGGCTCTGAACGAACCACCCGCGACGGTCAGAGGGCTGAAGGCATCTTTGCAACCTCGCAGAAGGCTGGCCGGCCATGGTGCTCCCAATCTGCTCGGACGTTGAAGACGACGATAAGCTGGCAGCGGGCATAGTGTCACCCGCCGGTTGCGGCCGATGAAGCCGTCAACGGCGGCTCGGCGCACGAGCGTCGACCCGGCGTATCAATCGGGATTCGGCAACGAGCATCAAAGCGAAGCGATCGCCGGTGCGTTACCGGCCGGTCAAAATTCGCCCCAACAAGCACCATTCGGCTTGTACGCCGAGCAGCTTAGTGGCACGCCATTCACCGCGCCGCGCAGCCTCAATCGACGCTCGTGGCTGTACCGAATACGACCCTCCGCCAAGCACCTACCATTCCGGCGCATTGATAATCGGTTACTTCGTGGAACGCCATTCGACGAAGTCCAAACGCCGCCCAACCGGCTGCGCTGGGATCCGTTRCCAATGCCGGTTTCCCGGACGGACTTTATTGACGGGTTAGTGACCATGGTCGGAAACGGCAATGCGGCGATGCATTGCGGCTTTGCGGCGCACATCTATGCAGCCAACGTGTCCATGGTCGATCGCTATTTCTCCGACGCTGACGGCGAGTTGCTGATCGTTCCGTACGAAGGTCGGCTGCGAATGCACACCGAGTTCGGCATCGTGCAGATCGCGCCCGGCGAGATCGGCGTGATTCAGCGGGGAATCAAGTTTCGGGTCGAGCTACCCGATGATGCTGCCCGCGGCTACGTGTGCGAAAACTACGGTGCGTTCTTCAATCTGCCGGAACTAGGGCTCATTGGGGCCAACGGGCTGGCGAATCCACGGGATTTTTTGACCCCCGTCGCCGCTTTTGAAGATCGCGATGCGACCGTTGAGGTTGTCGTCAAGTTCATGGGCAACCTGTGGTCGGCGCAATACGAGCACTCGCCGCTGGATGTCGTTGCATGGCATGGGAACTACGCACCCTATAAGTACGACACCGCCCACTTCAACGCGGTCAATACGGTTAGCTTCGACCACACCGACCCCTCCATCTTTACGGTACTCACGTCGGCGTCGGGAATACCGGGCACAGCGAATGTCGATTTTGTGATCTTTCCGCCGCGCTGGCTTGTCGCTGAGCATAGTTTTCGGCTGCCGTGGTTCCACCGGAACTTCATGAGCGAGTTTATGGGCTTGATTCGCGGTCAGTATGATGCCAAGGCTGAGTCGTTCGTGCCGGGGGGCGCGAGCCTGCACAACTGCATGGCGGCTCACGGACCGGATGCGATGTCGTTCGAGCGCGCGCGGACAGCTGAACTCGTACCCGAACGCCTTGACGATACGCTTGCAATCATGTTTGAGACGCGCTTTGTTTGCCACCCGACAAGATACGCGCTAGAGTGCGCTGCTCTTCAGCGCGACTACGACGAGTGCTGGGCCGATCTGCCGAGATACTTTCCTACGTAGCGCGAACCACTAGCGCAGCGCCCCGTGCGCCACGATGGTTTCGCCGCGCATGATCGCGATTTCGCGGACCGCCCCTGGGCCTTCGACGAACAGCGATGCGCTGGCGCCGTGAGAAACCAGCGGGCCGAAGTCGCGCTGCGCAGCGGCATTGATTGCGACCAGCCGGTCGCCCGGTTGTGAGCCGTCGACGATGGCGTACAACCAGCCTCCAGAGGCCGCGTACACGATTTTCGCTTGCGGGCCGCCCGGCGCTGCGGTCAGTTGTGCATGCCTAAAGTGCGCATGAGTCATCGCGATCTGCGCGCGAACGTCACCGGTAAAACCGCCCTGGCGCGATCGCTCGTACGTTACCACTGAGCCGCCTGCCAGTAGCGCGCCGAGGATGAAGGACGCCGCAACGCCGAGCGGACGCTGGTACGGCCGGATCGCCGATATGGGAACTTTCCGCCGGCTCGACAAAACGTTCGCCGGCGCATTGACGACCGGCAGCAAGCTGCTGAGCGAAGCGAGACTCGATTCGGCTTCGCCGAGCGAGCGCGCACACGCGTCGCAGGCTGCGACGTGCACTTCGACCGCCCGCCGCTCGCTGGATCCCAAATCGCCGAGAGCGTAAAGTTCGATCTCCATGTTCAGATGTTCGCTCATGCTGATTCCACCGTCCTTAATTCGCGACCCAATCGACGCACGCCGAAAGCCAGTCGACTCTTGATGGTCCCCAGCGGTTCGCCCAGCGCAAGGGCGACTTCGCGGTGCGTGAGGCCGCCGAAGTACGCCAGTTCGAGCGCTCGCTTTTGGTCTGCCGGTAGGGCCTCGAGTGCTCGCCGCACGCGGGCCGCTTCGAGCCGGTCGATGATCTCGTTTTCGTGTTCGACGATGGGTTCGACGGCCGCCAGGCTTTCGTCGATCGCTCGCCGGCGAGCTGCCGTCCGTCGGCGCGTGAGCGCTTCGTTGCGCACACAGGTGATCAGAAAGGCGCGCAGCGAACCGCGCTGCGGTCGATAGGAATCGCGCCGCTCCCAGATCCGCAGGAGCGCGTCATGGACGCAGTCCTGCGCATCGTCGGCGGAGTGTAACACGTACCGAGCGACCGAGAAGAAGACGCTAGCATAGCGCCGGTAGAGTTCGTCGAGCGCCCCTGGCCGGCGCTCCATGAAGTTCTGGATTAATTCGCTGTCGTCGTTCTCCATCGAGTGGTTCCGCCGTTCGGTGGCCGCACGCATCGCTCCGGTTCGGTCGGCCGGATCGTCGGCGACATCTGCGCTCACGTGCACCAGCTCAGCCGAACATCGTGTCCTTGAGCGCGGGCTTGCCGGTCACCGGCACGTCGATTGTTCGATATCCGAGCGCGGCGAGCAGCTTGTCGGCCGGAACCTTCAGCGGTCCGGGACCGTCGGCCGTCCCAGGAGCGGGCTGGGGATACGCCGTAGAGGCGGCGGTTCGGAAGCGGATGTTGCCCTCGGTCTTCTCGATGATTTGATGGATGTGGCCGTTGAGAACGGTCACGTTATCGAAGCGGGTCAGCAGCGCGATCGCTTTGCTGCCGTCCTCGGTCGTCCAGCCCCACTTCTCGTAGAGCGCGTACAGTGGCACGTGACCGAAGACCACGACCGGAGTCTCTTTCTTGTGGCCTACGAGATCTTTGCGTAACCAGTCGATCTGGTCGTTCCCCATCAACCCCATCTTTTCGAAATTGAAGACGTTGACGAGCGCAACGAAGTGAACCCCGTTCATGTCGAACGAGAACCAGCCTTTTGGATCGGCACCGTTGGGGGGTTTGAACGCGCTCAGATACGTCTTGAAACCATCGGTGCCGATCACGTCGTGCTCGCCGGGAAGCACGAACAGCGGAGCCTTCAGGCTCGACAAAATTTGTTTGGCGGTATCGAATTCGGCCGGCTTGGTGAGGTGCGTGACATCGCCCGTGTGGAACACGAACTTCGGCTGCGCCGGCAACGCATTGATCGCGTCGACGGCCTTTTTGAGTGTCGCGCCGGGATTTTCGTTGGGGTCTTTCTTGAAGCCGATGTGACTATCGCTGATCTGGACGAAGGAAAAGCCCTCAGCAGCTGCAGCCGGCATGGCGTTGAAGATGCCGGTGCTACCGAGGGTGTAAACGATGCCGAGCCCCGTCCAAGAGACGTGCTCGACGAAGTCGCTGCGTTTCATTTAGTAGTGTTTCTCTCCTGAGCTTGGGGAAGTGACGACGATGCTGCCCTTCATCTGCGGATGCAGCGTGCAGAGATACGTAAACGTTCCGGACTGCGCGAAGACGTGCGTCCAAACGTCTTTGGTATCCATGCCGCCTGAGTCGAACAGCCTCTTTGTGGACGTAACGGTGTGGGCCTCACTGTCATCGTTGATGAAGGAGATGGCCTCGCCGGCTTTGACTTTGACGGTTGCCGGCTTGAAGACGAAGTTCTTGATGTGAACGACCGCCGCGGCTTTGGGCGGCGGCGCATTCACCGCCGCGCCGGCCTGGGCGAGCAGCACTACGAGCATGAGAGTGGTCATGCCGGTATACGCGCGAGCGGCCGCGCTGGATGACCTGCGGCGTCCTAGGAGGTGCGCTTCTCCGGGTGATCGCCGGCTGGCCGCGAGCCGGCCGCAAGGATTTCTCGCACGCGGGTGCGGTCATGGTCTCGTGGTTCGGCCAGGGTCACGATTCCTGACCGGTCGAGATTATCGGAGTGCAGCCGCCTCGTCCGGGGGTCAGCGCGTCGCGGCGCGCTGCGCGGCCAGGAGATCCACCATGTCGTTGGCGTGCTCTTCCTCGACCGCCAGAATCGACTCCATCATCCGCCGCGATGTCGAGTCGCGCTTTCCCAAGAACCGAACGATCTCGTTGTACGATTCGATCGCGATCCGCTCCGCCACGAGGTTTTCGGTAATCATGTCCAGCAGCTCGTCGGGCTCGTTGTATTCGGAATGGCTTCGAGTGGCCAGCCCGGCCGGATTGAAGTTCGGCGATCCTCCCAACTGCGTAATGCGCTCGGCGATTTGATCGGCGTGGTCCTGTTCTTCCAGCGCGTGCTGCTTGAATTCGTCGGCGACCGAGGTCTTGTTAATGCCTCGGGCCGTGAAGTAGTGCCGCTTGTAGCGTAAGACGCAGACGAGTTCGGTGGCTAGCGCCTGGTTGAGGACGTCGATCGTCGTCGCAACGAACGCCGGATCCTCGGTCGTCACCGCGCCTTTATCGATATGTTCTCGCGCGCGCCGGCGCAACTCAGTGACATCGGAGAGAAACTCACCCGTGCCCTTGATCGTTTGAGAACCGCTTTTCTGGTGAGATGCCGCTTGTGTTTGCATGATTGTTCGTTTCGCCAAAGCTCGTTGACCCCCTAGACCGCATGCTAAACAAACAATTCGAGCGGGCGCTCGGTGTCGGGAGAAAGCGCCGCGGGCATTAGTACTCATCGCGTCACCTTGTTGTGTCGTGAACGCCCCCAGCCTGAGGTGCTGGAAAGGATGCAAATGGCACTGAAAAAAAGTGGAGACACCGTTCGCGAACGATACGGCGCTGAATTCTACCGGGAGATCGGCCGCAAGGGCGGCGAGATGACACGTCGGCGCCACGGGACGCAGTTTTTCGAAACGATCGGTCGCAAGGGCGCATCGACGGTTAGAGACCGCTACGGAGTCGAATTTTTTGAAGAAATCGGTCTCAAAGGCGGAGAACGTACCAAAGCCCTGATCGCCGCCGGAAAAAAAGAACTGGAATAGGTCGCTCGCTTTAGCCGCGGCGGCTGCGTTTTTGCCGATCCGCCGCCGACTCCATTACCTCTTCGAGCTCGGCGCGTACCGCGGCGGCATGCTCCTCAGGCGCCGCTTCGATGCCGATTGCGCGATTGCTGAGTTGGGGATTGGCTGCAATGAGCATGTCAAGTTTGAGATTCAGCGCATCCGTGTCGCGCTTTTGCGCATTGGCGATGATGAACACCATCAAGAACGTGACAATTGAACTGGTCGTGTTCATGACGAGCTGCCAGGTATCGGAAAAGTGAAAGCGCGGGCCCGTGACTGCCCAGAGCAGGACGAGTGCAAACGCTAGCCCGGTTGCGATTGGGCTGGCGGTGAACCCGTTGAACGCGCGAGCGAAGCGCGGAAAAACGTCCCTCATGCCATTTCCGTTTCCGGACCCGGCCTACAGATCATTCTGCATGCTTCGTCGCAACCACCGGGGCTCTTAGGTTTGGTAAGAATGAACTCATATACAGGCATGGATGGCGATGGACGAACGTGGACCGGTCGAACCGTCGCTCAGCGCACAAGGCGGTCCCGGGTTGAGGATCTTGACGGATGCGACGACGGTGGATAACGGCGATAGCGACGTGACGCGGATGACAGCGGTAGCGCGCCACTGCGGATCACGTTGCGGCGCGGCGAGGCCGGGATCGACCATCGGACGGCCACCGATCCGGCGTCATCCAGTCGATCCTCCTTCGGGGGATGCATCGTCGGTGCGTAGCGTGACGCGAACTAGGCTGCCTCCGTCCGGCATCGGCGTCACTTCCAGTGCGCGGCTGAGGCGGGCGATGATCAGCAGCCCGCGACCGTGCTCTCCGGTCGGCACCGGCGGCACGCGATCGAAACGAAATCCTGGACCGTGATCGCGGAAGTACAGAATCGGATCGGTACCAGGCCGGTTGAGCCAAGCTTCCACCGGGCCGGGCGCGTGCATTGCGGCATTCGAGGCTAGTTCCGCAAAGACGATTTCAGCGTTCTCGGCATCATACGCCGTAACGTCGTCTTTAAGCAGATGGATAGCCAGGGACCGTCGTGCACACCGAGTCGCTGTCACATCCGTAGTGTGAAAACTTCGATAAAACGGTGCTCTCGCGGGTCGGGCGGTCATGAAGACGCCGAAGCCCAAGCTTCGGCACCGCGACGTCGCGGGCGACTGGCGGGATCGTCGATTTGTCCTCGACGGTCGGAAGATGCCGGTCGTCGACCGTCAATCCACCTTGCACCAAGGGAGCCGCCGTTCGATCCGCATTTATGGGTGGAGTGCTCGTATACCATTGGCGTTCGTCTCCGTGCCGCGCGCGCAGCCTTCACGACTCGCAGGGCGGGCGACGGTGGCGAAATGACGCCCGCCACGGTGTCCGTCGCTCGCCCGCCGACGAGTTGAAGCGGGCCTTGATCTGCGCGCCTCTGAGCGGTCTGTGATAGTGTTGCCGCCACCGGGGCGTCTCAAACCAAAACTACGGCCGCTCGGTTGGGAAAGTTTGCATGCACCTCGTCCGTGGTAAGCGAGAGTAACAGTCGGTGCAGCGTTTAGAAGCGATCCCTCAAAATGCGGCCTCCCAGCTGTTTCGCTGGCTTCCAGTACCTAGGCCGACTGAAAGGAATATTCTATGCGACCTGCCGGTAACGCCGAAGACGCGAGCATTATGACGCGGAGGATTGACGACCGAGTGTGCGTGCTCGACGCCACCGGCGACCTCGACGTACACTCAGCGTCAAATCTCAAGGCGGCAATCGATGCGTGCATCGGCGACCAAATGCATCATCTGGTGGTCAACCTGTCTGGTGTCTCCTTTATCGATTCCAGCGGCCTCGGCGTCTTCGTCCGCGCCTTCAAAACACTCCAGGAGGTCGGCGGTTCCCTGGCGGTCATCAATCCCAATCCGCAGGTGGTCAAGCTCTTGTCCATCACCAACCTCGCCTCAGTGATCCCGTCGTATGCCGATGAGGCATCGGCATTGAAGGCCGTCACATGAGCGTGGCACTCGAAACCGTTCGCATGGTAGCAATCCGTATTCCGAACGAAACGGAGTGGGTCGGCGTCGCCCGACTAGCGGTCGCCGCGGTAGCCAGGCGAGTTCCCTTTAGCTTCGAGCAGATAGAAGACGTGAAGAACGCCGTGTCGGAGGCCTGCACGAATGCCGTCAAGCATGCTCGAAGCAGTGAGTTTATCGATATCCGTTGCGAGGTCGCGGGGCAAACACTACGTGTCATCGTAGCGGATCAAGGGCCCGGCATTTCGGCTGCCGATGTAAATCCGACCGCGACTGACGCCTTACAAGAGGACGGTCTCGGCATCTTCATCATGCGTTCGCTCATGGACTCAGTCGAGTACGAGACCGGACGACTGGATGGCACCCAGGTTGTCCTCACCAAATCGGTATCGCAGTGAGATGATCGCCGGCACCGTGGCCGCGGGGGCCAGCAAAAAAGCTCGGGACCAGGCGCGAGCTCTATTCGGGCGTCTCACGATGGCCCGGCAATTGCTCGCCGCCGGCGATGTCTCGGCGGAATCGCTGTACGCCGAATTACGCAACCAACTCGTCTTGCACCATCTGAACCTGGTTCGGTACTTAGCGCGCAAATATATCAATCGCGGCGAAGCATTTGACGATCTCGTGCAGGTCGGCAACATGGCGCTGCTCAAGGCGATCGACCGCTACGAGGTCGAACGCGGTACCGAGTTCCTGGCCTACGCCGTGCCGACGATAATCGGTGAGATCAAGCGGCATCTTCGCGACAAGAGCTGGGGCATTCGCGTGCCGCGGAAGCTTCGCGAGCTGAGCGCAGCGGTGGGTGATGCCGTCGAGCGGCTCGGTAACGAACTGGGCCGAAGTCCGACGGTAGCGGAGCTGGCCGCCGCCCTGGGCGTCGACGAGGACGATGTCTTGGAGGCCCAAGACACCTGGATGAGCTACGCGTTCAATCCACTTGAGAACTGCGATGTCGGCGTCCGCGATCCTATGCTTAATGCCCTGATCGATCGCCTCGAACTGGCGCGCGGCGTGGAGTTTTTGTCGCCGCGCGAACGTCTCGTCATTTACTTGCGATTCTATCGCGACCTGAGTCAAACGGCGGTGGCCGACCGGCTTGGTGTCTCCCAGATGCAAGTTTCGCGTATACAACAACGGGCTCTGGGCAAGCTGAAAGAAGTGCTCGCCGCGACTCAGGCCGCTGAAAACGCTGATTCGGAACCGCAAGATGCTAGCGTGATTGCGGCGTCCGTGGGTGACTAACCGGCGATCGCTCTGGTCCGCGTTCGGCTCTCAATTGCGCCGGCTCGTCGAGCATCACAAACACGCCACCGTGTTGCGGTTTGGCTCGTCCGACAGGCTGCGATGATCGTGCGCATCTGGAGCGCTCGCGTTTCCGGCTGTGCGCCGTACCCATCCGTACCACCCTGGCCCCGGTGCCAAACACATCCGACGTTTGACCGAAACGTTCTCGGTGCAATTGTCCAGTATGGCTATCCGAACTTGCGACTACGAGCCCTGCAATTGCACGCTGCGAACCGACAACGATCAGCCCGGTTTCTGCTCGAAGTTATGCGCTACCGAAACCGAACTGAATGTCGCTTGTCCTTGCGAGCACTCTGAGTGTGATGCGATATGACCGACCACCGCATCTCGATCGATCAATTAAAAACGACGTACAACGACAAGCAACCGACGTTCGTCGACGTCCGCCGGCACCCGAGCAGCGAGCAGGTTCGGGGCGCGGTGCGGTACGATCCGGAAGCGTTGCTCGCTGCCGATAAGCTGGCGTTGCCACTACCACACCATAGGCCGATCATCGTCTATTGCACTTGACCCAATGAAGCGACGAGCGCTCGTGTAGCGCTCAAACTCCGCGAATCTGGTTATCGCGATGCGGTCGTGCTCGTCGGCGGCTTCGATGCCTATGTCGATGCGGGTTTGCCGACCGAGGGCCGGACGCTCGAACAACCTATTACCGAACATGAAGAAAGTGAACTCAAGCAATGAAGCAGCTTTGGAACGGTTTAGCCGCCGGCATGGTTGGCACGACGGCGCTGAATATGGTTTCCTACGGCGACATGCTCATGCGTGGCCGCCCGCCCAGTGAAGTGCCGAAGAACGTAGCAGCCAAACTCGTCGAGCGGGTCGCGCCCGGCTCGACGGGTGATGTCGAAAAACCGACGGACGGCGACGGCGACAAAGAAGACTCAAATAGAATGAGCGCGCTAGGAGCGCTGCTCGGTTATGCCAACGGTGTCGGCATCGGCGCAGCCTACGGGGTCGTGCGTCCATGGATGCGGGCAGTACCCTGGCCGATTGCGGGCTTAGCGCTGGCCCTCGGGGCGATGCTCGCCAGCGACGTTCCGGCAACGACCCTCAAGGAGACCGACCCGACGACTTGGGACATCACGACTTGGGTAGCCGACATCGTGCCCCACGGGGTCTACGGCCTGGCGACGGCCCTAGCTTTCGAGCGGATGCAGGCCGGACGGGGGTAAGGTTTGGCAAACGGACTGACGTGGCATAGCCGTCGAGTAAGGAGTTGAGAACATGCAAGATCGCCCCGTAGTAGTTGACAACAGCGACCGTAGTGGCCTGTGGATCGCACTGATCGTTGCGGTGGTCGTAATCGCGGCGCTGCTTATCTGGCAGCCCTGGAATACAAACAGCACCACGCGCTCGACGACCAACACCTACCAAGCTCCGGCTAATCCGGGCGCCGGCGTTAATAACGGCTCAAATACTGGAGCCAACAGTTCTTCAGGCACCAGCGGGTCAGCCGGTAGCAGCGGATCCTCAACCACCGATCAAACCACGACCACTAAGAAGACCACTCCGTAAGCGGAACGTCGGGTTGGCAGGCATACCGGCGCCACGCTTCGTCGCGGCGCCGGTATGTAGTCGTCCCCCTTTGCCTGGATCGCGCTGAGGGGCCGGCTGTGGAGAGATGCTTAGAGTTTACTGAGCCGCTTCGAGTGGTATCTGAAAGGATACCCCTTCAATACGAAAGCACAGGCTGACTCCGATGCAAACAACTGCGACCCCGTTCGCCTATACGGCTAAAAAGTGGAATTTGAGCGGTCTCGAAGGTATTTCCGACCGGACGCTCGAGACACATTTCCACTTATATGAAGGGTATGTCGAAAACGCCAATCTGCTCAACGAACAATTGGCGTCACGCATCGAAGCCCACGCTGCCGCCGCTACCGACATGGCTTTTGCTGAAATCCAGCGCCGCCTCGGCTTTGAGTACAACGGCATGCGGCTTCACGAGTACTACTTCGACAATCTTCGGCGGCCAGGCGGAGCTTCGACCGGCGCAAAGTTCCAATCCGCCCTGAGCCAAAGCTACGGTGATTTCTCAACCTGGCAGAAAGCATTTAGCGCGGTCGGGGCGATGCGTGGCGTGGGCTGGGCGATTTTGTGTCAGGATCCAAAATCCGGCCGGTTGTCCAACCACTGGGTTACGCTGCACGAGGATGGCAATGTCGCCGGATTTGCCCCGATCCTCGTCATGGATGTGTGGGAGCATGCGTTCATGCTCGATTATAAATCAAGCGACCGCGGCAAGTATATCGAAGCGTTCTTCGCCAACATCGATTGGGACGCCGTCGAGGGGCGTCTAACCGAGGCAAAACCTTAGGAAAGATGCCGGCGCTGCGAGCGATTCGCGGCGGCCGTGCGTTTGGTTATCGGCGAGGCCCGTCGAGCGAAACGTAAGACGCCGAGGAAGACACTAAACCCCTAAATTCCCGGCTTGCCGCGCTTGGTCGGGGGCGGATCAACCGGGTCGAGGTGCGTACGATGAGCCGCATCTTCGCGCTGATCGGGCCGCGGAATATCGTCTTCAGTAACCTCAGACTGCCAAACATCGGGCGCATCGCGACCGGTGCGATGGGTCCAAGACGGGTCTTTTTTCGGGGGCTGGTCGTGGGGCGTGGTTTTCGACTGCTCTGACATGGCAACTCTCCATCACGTAGATCTCTGCGAAGTGTAGGGTCTCGAAGGCAAGGGTTTCGGCGTGCGGTCGTAAACAACGACCCAA
>JRHI01000941.1_pt1 | contig 28144 bp, 22 predicted proteins | sample 215371 | NCBI WGS metagenome assembly JRHI01 (sample SAMN02929681, study PRJNA255918) | sediment metagenome | biome: cave system; feature: Ice Cave; material: Sediment; isolation source: sediment from deep within a dark volcanic ice cave with no known source of... ...
CGCGGCGTTGCCCGTGAACGCGCCAATCACCTATTGGCGCAAGCTCTTAGTTCTGGTTCTAGTAGGGGCAGGCGCCCGCCGGCGCCTCCCGGCCCGGCCGGCCGTCAGCCTGCGCTCGCGATCGTCGCCGGGCGGCGGAGTGCCCGGCCGGTCACCAGCAGGTCGGTGATGCCACCGCTGCTCATCGGGCGTCCCAGCAGGTATCCCTGGCCGAGGCCGCAGTGCAACCCCTGGAGGAGCCGCAGCTGCTCGGGGAGCTCGATGCCCTCGGCGATCATCTCGAGGCCGAGGCTCTGCCCCAGGCGCACGATGGCGGTGACGAATGCGCGGTCGTGGGCGCCCTCGCCGAGCGAGTCGATGAAGGGCTTGGCGATCTTGAGGATGTCGACGGGGAGGTCGCGCAGGCAGCTCAGCGACGAGTACCCGGTGCCGAAGTCGTCGATGGCGACGCGGACGCCGAGGGCGCGCAGCTGCGCCAGCGCCCTCCTGGTGCCGGGGTCGTCACCGACCATGACCCGCTCGGTGATCTCGAGGATGAGGCGCGCCGGATCGAGCCCGCAGCGATGGAGCAGCTGGGCGACCTCGGTGGCGAACTCGGGCTGCTGCAGCTGCCGCGCGGACACGTTGACGCTGACGGCGAGGTCGGGCAGGACCCTGTGCCAGGCGGCGGCCTGCTCACACGCCTGCTCGAGCACGTGGCGTCCCAGCTGGAGGATGAGGCCGCTCTCCTCGGCGAGGGGGATGAACTCGTCCGGGCTGATCATCCCGCGGGTGGGGTGCTCCCAGCGCACCAGCGCCTCGACCCCGACGATGCGGTCCTCGAGGAGATCGACGATCGGCTGGTAGTGGACGAACACGTGGCCGCGGTCGACGGCGCGCTGGAGGAAGAGCTTGAGGCGGTGCCGCTCCTGGACCGCCAACTGCATGCCGGGCTCGAAGAGCTCCCAGCACCCCTTGCCGCGCGCCTTGGCCCGGTACATCGCGACGTCGGCCTGGCTGAGCAGGACGTCGGCGGTCTCGGCCACGCCGGTGGCGACGACGATCCCGATGCTGGCGTGGATCCGCATCACCGTGCCGTCGAGCACGAACGGCTCGTGCAGCGCGTCGACGACGCGGTCGGCGACCTCGATGACCATCGACATGCCGACGACGGCCTCGAGGACCACGGCGAACTCGTCCCCGCCCAGCCGGGCGATGGTGTCGGTGGGGCGGAGCACGCCACGCAGCCGGTCGGCGACGGTAATGAGCAGGCGGTCGCCGGTGGTGTGGCCGAGGCTGTCGTTCACGGTCTTGAAGTCGTCGAGGTCGATGAGCAGCACCGCGGGAGCGGCGGCGCCGCGCGCCAGCCGGTCCAGGGCCCGCTCCAGCCGCGCCGCGAGCAGCGCGCGGTTGCCGAGGCCGGTGAGCGAGTCGTGGAACGCCAGCTGCTGGAGCTCGGCCTCGAGCCGCCCGTTGTTGAGGGAGACGCCCACCTGGCCGGCGAAGGCCTCGAGCAGGGCGAGGTCGTCGGCGCCGAAGGTGGCGACGTCCCCGCGGCGGTTGGCGACCAGCAGCGTCCCGTAGACGCCGCTGGTGCCGGCGATGGTCACCGCCACCGCGTCGCGCATCCCCTCCGCGGTCATCCGCGCTGAGATCGGGCCGGCGCTCCTGCCGCGGGGCACCAGCCGGCCGGGGGAGGAGGCCACCTCGGTGGCGACGCCGTCGGGCGTCCAGGGCGCCTCCCGGAGCTCTGCGAGGTCGCCGGGACCGAGGCAGAAGCGCAGCGCCGTCCCCTCGGAGTCAGCGGGCAGCAGGGTCAGCTGGGCGATGTCGGCGTGGAGCATCTCGCGGGCGCGGCGGAGCAGCGTGGTCACGGTGGCGTCGAAGCCGCGGGCGTGATGGAAGGCGTGGCTCGACTCGTAGAGCAGGCGCACGTGGTCGTGACGCTGGCGCTCGCGCACGTACGCTCGGTAGGCGAGCACCAGGGCGGCGACCGGGACGACGAGGAGGATGGCGGTGGTGGCGTCCCGCTCCACCAGCCGCATCCCCGACAGGCCGACGGCGGTGTCGACCACGGTGGCGGGGACGACCAGGCCGAGCAGCCGGGGGAGCCGGCGCAGCTGCCCCGCCGCCCCGGTGAGCGCCATCGCCGCGGTGATCCAGGTGCAGCCGATCAGTGCCTGGCTGAGGGTGGCGGCCATCGCCGCCGCCCAGCCGCGCGCCGAGAGCGGGTCGCCGGTGCCGAGGCAGGCGCGGAACACGATGACCGCGACCGAGGTGTAGAGGGCGACCAGTGCGACGTTGTAGAGGAGCTTGACCGGGGGCTGGCGGCGGTGCACCGCCAGCACGATCGCGGAGCCCACCACCCGGGCGGCGACCACCCCCCAGGGCGCGCTGAGCAGCATCCCGGCGATCAGCGGCAGCTCGTCCAGCACGTGGCTGTAGGCGTCGCGGCGGAAGTGCACGTGGACGACGAAGGTCTCGGCCAGGGCGAAGCCGCAGGCCAGGAGCCACCAGGGGAGCGCGTAGGAGGCGTGCAGCTGGGGGAGGTCGCGAACCACCAGGCCGGCGAGCAGCGCCGCCCCGGCGGCGGTCGCGACCGTCACCGACCAGACCAGGGCGTGGCGTCGCCCGCCCCGAATCCTGGCGGGCGCCGAGGGTGGGGGCCGGCTGTCCACGTGCGGCCGCTTCGTAGGAGTGGGTCTCAGGACCAGCCGGCCGACGACCAGGTGCCACCCATCACCGGCCCGCAGAGGCTGAGCGGGGGCAGGATCGCGTTGACCCTCGACCCGTCGGGAAGGCGGGCGTCGAGCATCGGCTCGTCGCGGGAGATGCGGCGTCCGACGTACTCCGCGATCTCCCCGATCAGCGACGACAGCGATGCCTCGTCGGCGAACGCCGCGTCGGTGAGAAGGAGGTGACCGGCCCGCTCGACCCAGATGTCGCGGTGGCCGTTGACCATGATCTCGGTGATGGCGGGGTCGGCCATGATGCCCGACAGGGGGCCGTAGTTGATGGGGGTCGAGACCTCGACGGTGGCGCGGGCGGTGAGCATGGACATGGCATTCAGCGCTCCAGGAGCCGCCCGGAGAGATGCTGCGCGCCCGGGCCTGGCGCCAGCGTCGCCGCCGGGTGTCCGGCCGTCAACGTATCTGTGTGAAGCGATGTGAACGCGCTCGGGCGCCTTGACAACTCTCGACAGATCTTCGTTGGCGTGCCGTCGATGCCGCGTCATGCTGAGGGGGCAGCACTGCACAGACCGACCGGTTCCCGCTGAGGCGCGGGGGCGCTCCGTACCTACGAGCGGGGCGTCTCCGCCATCGCGGCCTTCTGGCCGAGCACCGACCAGAGGTCGCGGCGCACCAGCCGCCAGCGCTCCGGCTCGCCGCTCTCGCGCTCGGCGACGTAGAGCGACGCCTCGCGGCTGTAGCGGATCACCAGGCGGCCGTCGCCGGTCTCCTCGACGATCTCCCAGGCCCACTCGTTGACGGTGACCCGGGGGGTGGCGCCGGGGCGGTCCTTCAGGGTGTGCAGCTCGCAGCCCTGGGCGGTGCCGGTCTCGACGAGGCTGTACCAGGGCTGGCCGTACGAGCGCGGCGGCGGCACCCGCAGCGGCGACTTGCCGGCGAGCAGGCGGGGCAGCAGCGCGCTGTGGCCGATGGCGTCGACCAGCTCGGCGTAGCTCGTGGGGGCGGGCAGCCCGCTGCGTTCGCGGATCCGCAGCCAGCGGACCACGCTGTCGACCGCGCGACGTTCTTCCGGCATGGGGACATGGTCGCCCCCGGTCAGGACGCGGGCGGCGTCGAACTGGTGACGGACTCGCTTCCGGGCTGCAGCGGCGCGATGACGAGGGCGTGCCGGTCCGCGATCGGAACGCCAGGGAGCTGCGACATCCGCGCACCGATCAGCCGGGCGAAGAGCCGCATCGCCACGAGCACGTTGGGGGTCGGCTCCAGGCGACGCCGGCTGAGCGCGCACAGGCTGCCGAGCACCCGGTCGTGGGCGCCCATCACGGGCACGCTCAGCGCCACCCGCACCCCCATCGCCGCGGCCAGGCCCTCGACCGGCGCAGCGGCGCCGTCGCGCCGCGGCGAGCGCCGGACCAGCGGGTCGGAGGCGGGGATGACCAGCCCCTCGACGATCCGCAGCCCGCCGCCGTTGTGGGCATGGCGGACCCGCTGGGCCCGCTCCCGGGGCAGGGTCTCGGCGAAGAAGGTCGACTCCAGCCCGGTCAGCCGCTCCAGCTCGGCGAGCAGGGCACGGCAGAGCGGCTCGACCGCGGGCTCGGAGCTGACCAGCTCGGAGACCGCCTCGATCGCCTGGCGGCTCGCCTGCCGGGTCGGCGACGGTGCCGCCGGAGCAGGTGGATTCCAGACCAGCCGCTCGAGCTCGGTCGCCGTCAGCGGATGGCTGAGGAGGTAGCCCTGGACCAGGTCGCAGCCGTGCTCCTCGAGGTAGCCGAGCTGGTCGGCGGTCTCCACCCCCTCGGCGACCACCTCGAGCCCGAGCCCGTGCGCCATCGTGATCATCGCCGCCACGATCGGCGCGTCGCCGCCCTCGGGCCCGATCCGCTCCACGAAGGATCGGTCGATCTTGAGGCGGTCGACGGGGAAGCGCTGCAGGCTGCTGAGCACCGAGTAGCCGGTGCCGAAGTCGTCGATGGCCACCTGGACGCCGAGTGCGCGCAGCTGCTCGAGCGCCGCCAGCGCCTCCTCCGGCTGGCGCACCGCCACGCTCTCGGTGAGCTCGATCTCCAGGGCCGACGCCGGCACCCCGCTCTCGTGCAGGGCCCGCTCGATGCGGCCGGCCAGGCCCGGGTCGTCGAACTCGCGCCCGGAGAGGTTGACCGCCACCCGCAGCGCCGGCAGCCCCAGGGCGCGCCAGCTGGCGAGCTGCCGGCACGCGGTTCGAACCGCCCAGTCGTCGATGTCGACGATCATCCCCATCTCCTCAGCCAGCGGGATGAACTCGTTGGGCATCACCAGCCCGCGGACGGGGTGCTCCCATCGGATCAGCGCCTCGGCGCCGACGACGCGCCGGCTGGCGAGGTCGAGCTGGGGCTGGTAGACGAGCTCGAACTGGTCGAGGGCGATCGCGATGCGGAGGTCCTGCTCGAGCGCCAGCCGTTCCAGGGCCGCCGAGTGGAGGCGGCCCGAGAACACGGTGTGGCGGGCCTTTCCCTGCGCCTTGGCGGCGTACATGGCGACGTCGGCGTTGCGGAGCAGCTCGTCGGCGCCGATGCCGTTCTCGCCCGCGATGGCCACACCGATGCTGGCGCGTACCACGATCTCGCGCTCCTGGATGCGAAAGGGGCGGCGGAAGGTGTCGAGGATGCGCTCGGCCGCCAGGATGGCGTCGTCGCGACCGGTGAGGTCCTCGAGCAGCACGGCGAACTCGTCGCCGCCGAGGCGGGCGGTGGTGTCACCGGGGCGCACCACGGTGCGCAGCCGGTCGGCCACCTCGATGAGCAGCCGGTCGCCGGCGGCGTGGCCGAGGCTGTCGTTCACGGTCTTGAAGTTGTCGAGGTCGAGGAGCAGCACCGCGGCGTGGCCCTCGCGGCCGTGCAGCCGCCGCACCGCGAGCCCGGCCCGGTCGCTGAAGAGCGAGCGGTTGGGGAGATTGGTGAGCGCATCGTGGAAGGCCAGCTGCTCGAGGTGGTCGCGGTGCCGCCGGAGCTGGTCGCGGGCGGCGTCGAGGGCCACGGTGGCGCGTGCCACCTCGGAGAGCATGGTGTTGAAGCTCGTCGCCAGGGCGCCGAGCTCGTCGCGGTTGTGCACCACCACCGGCTCGACGTCGAGGGTGGCCCGGGCCCGGCTCAGCTCGCCCTGGCCCAGCGCCTCCATCGCCAGGGTGAAGTCCGCCAGCACGCCGGTGGCGAGGCGCTCGGCGCCGCGCGCCACCAGGCCGACGGAATGGGCGATCATCCCCGGGAGGACCAGGCCCACGGTGATGGTGAGCAGGGCGACGCAGACGAAGATGTCCTCGCACACGGTGACCAGGGCGCTCTCCGACCTGCTCAGGCTGTCGACCGCGAGCAGGTAGCCGGCGCCGTCGAGGGCGAGCACCGCGAGCATCGCGCCGGTGAGCTTGACGTGGAGGCTGCGGCCCGCCAGCCGCATCCCGTCCCGCGGACGGTCGCGCCACCGGCGCCACGCGTAGAGCAGCGTGCCGGAGTACGCGAAGCCGATCCCGAACAGCACGGTGGGCAGGCCGAACTGCTCGAAGCCGAGCACGGCGGAGGCGGCCCAGATGCCGCTCGCCGCCACCCCGGCGACGATCATGCCCCGCGGCGCCCGGAAGGGACGCTCGCGTTCGGGGGCGTCGCGGCGCAGCAGCCAGACGGCGACGTTGGGCAGGCCGATCCCGATCAGGTAGGTGAGGTTGGCCGCGGCGATCAGCCAGGTGGGGTCGCCGGCGAGCAGGAAGGCGACGGCGAACCCGGCGGTGAGCACGGTCGCCACCCAGGGGCAGTCGGTGCGAGATCGGCGTGCCAGCACCCTCGGCAGCAGCCCGTCCTCGGAGAGCTGGGACAGCGTCCGCGAGGCCCCGGCGAGCGGCTGCAGGGTGCCGTGGAACATGTTGAAGACCATGAACCAGATCGCCGCCGCCTTCGCCCCACCGCCGAGAAGGGGGGCGAACGTGGGCCCCAGAGTCGAGGCCAGGTCTCCCTCGAGGGCGTGGCCACCGAAGACGCCGAGCCAGATCACGGGGAGGGCGATGAAGTACAGGCTGGCCACCCCGGCGCTGGCGAACATCGCCCGGGGCAGGCTGCGCAGCGGGTCGCGCATCTCGCCGACGTGGCACGCCGCCGCCTCGAAGGCGGGGGCGGCGAAGCCGATCAGGTAGAGGCCGGCCATCGCGCTGGTCAGCGCCCCGAACCAGCCGCTGAAGGACCAGGTGGAAGCTGCTCGCCTGCCGCCAGTCGACGTGCCCGGTGAGCGCCGGCACCACCGCGGACAGGAAGGCGAGCGTCGCCGAGGCCAGCGCCACCGGGATGGCGAGGCGTGTGACCCAGCGCACCCCGCAGAGGTTGACCACGGTGAAGATCAGGACGATGCCCGCCGCCATCACCTCCACCGGCACCCCGGGCAGGTACCACTGATGCAGCGCCGACGCGGAGAGGAGGGCGGTGAGCCCGCAGGTCGGGATCCAGCCCCACCAGTAGCAGACGCCGGTGAGGTTGGCCAGCACCGGGCTGTAGGGGCGGAAGGCCTCGGCGCAGGTGGCGGCGATCCCGCCCACCCGGTTGGGCCACATCAGCACCAGCTCGATCCAGCCCGGGGTCGCCGCCCAGCTCAGCAGCAGGCCGGCGACCATCAGGGGGATGGCGGCGCTGCCCTGGGCGGCGATGACCGCCCCGAGGATGAAGATGCTCTGGTTGCTGCCGCCCATCGCCAGCGAGGTGACGCCGAGCCATCCCAGGGTGCGCGGATGCTCGTTCTCGACGGCCCGCCCGGTGGCGACGGCGGCGTTCTCCGGCGTCACCACACCACACTCCCAGCACGGCCGGAGTCGCCGGCATCGGGCGCGAGTGTAGGAGCGGGTCGGGTCCGGTGTCGGTGAAGGACCGGTAAACCGATGCGAAGAACTGGCCGCCCGGGTCAGGTGTGGTGATGGCGGTCGAGCCAGCGCCGCACCGCCGCCTCCGCGACCGCCCGCTCGTCCCAGGGCACGCTCCCGGCGGCGGTGAGGATGCAGCTCTCGTGCCCCTTGCCCGCCAGCAGCACGGTGTCGCCGGGACCGGCGCGGTCGACCGCGTGGGCGACGGCGCCGGCCCGGTCGGGCACGAGGAACAGGTCCTGGTCGCGGATGCCCGCCGCCCGGGCTCCCGCGGCGATGTCCTCGAGGATCCGCTCGCGGTCCTCGCCGCGCGGGTCCTCGTCGGTGAGCACCACCGCGTCGGCGAGCCGGGCGGCGACCCGGCCCATCACCGGGCGCTTCTCGGCGTCGCGCTCTCCCGCCGAGCCGAAGACCGCCCAGAGCCGGCCCCGGGTGGCCGCCCGGAGCTCGCCGAGCACGGTGCGCAGCGCCTCGGCGGTGTGGGCGTAGTCGATCACCACCCCGAAGGGCTGGCCGAGGTCGACCCGCTCCATGCGGCCGCCGACCCTCTCCAGCCGCTCCAGGCCGGCGGCGGCGTCCACGAGGCGGGCGCCGGTGGCGCAGGCGGTGGCGAGGGCGGCGAGGGCGTTGGCGGCGTTGAAGCGCCCCGCCAGCCGGAGCTGCAGCTCCACCCCGCCCCAGGGGGTCTCCGCGGCCAGCCGCACCCCCTCGGGGCCGGCGTCGACCCGGGTGGCCCGGAGGTCGGCGGCGGGGTCGCCGGCGGCGCTGTAGGTGAGCCGGCGGGCGACCGGGGTGGCCTCGAGCCGGGGGAAGCCGAAGCCGTCGTCGCGGTCGAGGACGAGCAGGCCCCCGCCCCGCGCCGCCACCCGGGCGGCGAGCCGCGCCTTGGCCTCGAGGTAGGCCTCGCGGCTGCCGTGGAGGTCGAGGTGCTCGCTGGTGATGCGGGTGTAGACGGCGGCGTCGAAGTCGACCTCGTCGACCCGGTTCAGCTCGAGCGCGTGGCTGGAGGTCTCCAGGGCGACGTGGGTGCAGCCGGCCTCGAGCAGCTCGCCGAACCGCCGCTGCAGGTCGGCCGACTCCAGGGTGGTCTGGCGGGAGGTGTTGGCCTCGACCCGGTCGAGGGTGCGGAAGTCGAGGGTGCTCAGCGCCGCGGCGGCGATCCCGGCGCCGCGCCAGGCGGCGTGGAGCATGGTCACGGTGGTGGTCTTGCCGTCGGTGCCGGTGACCCCGGCGACCGCCAGCCGCCGCGAGGGGTCGCCGCACAGCCGGGCGGCGAGCGGGGCGAGGGCGGCGCGGCTGTCGGCCACCAGCACCAGCGGCGTCCCCGGCGGCAGCGCCGGCTCCGGGGGACGTTCGGCGACCACCGCCGCCGCCCCCCGGCGTACCGCGTCGAGGGCGTGGGCGTGGCCGTCGGTGCGGGTGCCGGCGATGGCGACGAACAGCGCTCCGGGACCCGCCGCCCGGGAGTCGTACACGGCGCGCTCGATCACCGGGTCGGCGAGTCCCGGCGGCGCCTCCAGCCCGGCGGCGGCGAGGAGCGCGGTCAGCGTGAGCACTCCGCGCAGGGTAGCGGCGTGTCTACCGGACCAGCAGGCCGACCAGGATCAGCCCGCCCACCAGCACGATCACCAGGCTGCTGCAGCAGAAGAGCTCGAACCAGCCCTGGGGGCTGGGAGCGGGGATGCGCTCGGGCAGCGGGTCGTCGAGCGGCGGGCCCATGCGCTCAGCGTACGGGTGCGGGCCGGCCGGCGCCCCCGCCGGCGGCCCGCAGCGGCGTCCCCCGGCTCTCGGGCGACGCGTAGGAAGGGAGGAATGGCGCGGGCGCCGCGGCCGGGACCTCCGTCGCGTGTCTCCCGAAGGCGACACTTTCCCTCTCTCTGCGACGAGGTGCAGTCTCGAAGCACTCCCGGCACTTCGAGGAACCGGCCGGCGCCGCGCCCAGCGCCTGACCAAGAGAACGGTGCCGCGGCCGGGTTCCTTGCGCTTCGAGGCGATCGGTGCCGGTTTGACCTCCGCCGCGAGATGGTACGGTCAATGACGACATTCCCGATCCGGTATCTGAGGCGAGACCCGATGGCCACTTCCTCCCGCGACCTGCTCGCCGCCGCCAGGGCGGTGGTGCCCGAGGTCACCGTCGACGAGGTGCACGGGCGAGCCCCCGATCCGCGGCGGGTTCTCCTGGACGTCCGCGAGCGGTACGAGTTCGAGGAGGGCCACCTCGCCGGGGCCACCCATCTCAGCAAGGGCTTCCTCGAGACTCAGATCGAGGACCGGGTCGCCGACCGGTCGACGCCGATCACCCTCTACTGCGCGGGCGGGGTCCGCTCGCTGCTCGCCGCCCGGGCGCTGCGTGAGCTCGGCTACGAGGACGTCGAGTCCATGGCCGGCGGCTACGGCGCCTGGAAGGCCAAGGGCTACGACTTCGTTGTCCCCCGGACCCTGACCCCGGAGCAGCGGCTTCGCTACAGCCGCCACCTGCTCGTCCCCGAGGTGGGCGAGGACGGCCAGGCCAGGCTGCTCGACGCCAGGGTGCTGCTGATCGGCGCCGGCGGCCTGGGCTCGCCCGCCGCTCTCTACCTGGCCGCCGCCGGGGTGGGGACGCTGGGGCTGCTCGACTTCGACACCGTCGACGTGAGCAACCTGCAGCGCCAGATCATCCATACCCAGGACCGGGTGGGCATGGCCAAGACCGAGTCGGCGCGGATCGCCATCAACGCGCTCAACCCCGACGTGCACGTGGTCGAGCACCGCGAGATGCTCACCTCCGAGAACGCCGTCCAGCTGTTCTCCCAGTACGACATCATCGTCAACGGCTGCGACAACTTCCCGACCCGCTACCTCGCCAACGACGCCGCCCTCTTCGCCGACAAGCCGCTGGTCGACGGCGGGATCTTCCGCTTCGAGGGCCAGGTGACCACGGTCCTGCCCTTCAAGTCGCCCTGCTACCGCTGCCGCTACCCGACGCCGCCGCCCCCGGAGGAGGCCCCCTCCTGCGCCGAGGCGGGCGTGCTCGGGGTGCTGCCCGGCATCGTCGGCGTGCTCCAGGCCACCGAGGTGGTGAAGCTGATCATCGGCGCCGGCGAGCCGCTCGCCGGCCGGCTGCTCCACGTCGACGCCCTGGACATGCGCTTCCGCGAGTTCCGGGTGCCGCGTGACCCGCACTGCCCGGTCTGCGGCGAGAGCCCGACCATCACCGAGCCGATCGACTACGAGGGCTTCTGCCTCAACCCCAACCTGGCTCCCGCGGGGGCCGGCGCCGGGGCCCACTGAGGCACGCCCGGTCCCCCAATCCGGCCGGCGGCGGGGCGCCGGCCCCGGTGGTGGCCTCCGCCCCGGTGCACACGGGCACCCGGTCCACCCTCCTCGGCACCGCCGGCACCACCGGCGCCGAGCCCCGCGGCGACAGCAGCGTGGCCCAGACGGTCAGCATCCCCGCGGCGGCGACCACCGCCACGCTGAGCTTCTGGTACTACGGGGACACCACGGACACGGTCACCTACGACTGGCAGGAGGCGCAGATCCGCAGCACCTCGGGGGCGACCCTCGCCCAGGTGATGAGCAGGACCGCCTCGAATGCCCGGGCCTGGACCCAGGCGACGTTCGACATGACCGCGTACCGGGGTCAGACCGTCCAGCGGTACTTCAACGCCCACGAGGACGGGTACGGCGATCTCACCCACATACATGTACCTCGACGACGTCGCTCTCGCCACCGGCTGAGCCGGGCTCAGCCGCCGGGCGGATACACCTCACCGAGGAACCGTGCGAGCAGCTCGCCGGCGGCGGCGGGCTGCTCGAGGTTGGAGAGGTGCCCGGCGTCGAGGATCACCTCGACGCGCGAGCCGGGGATCGTCGCCGCCATCGCGCGCATCTCCTCGACCGGGGTCACCGCATCCTCGGCGCCGCAGAGCACCAGGGTGGGCACCCGGATGGTGGCGACCACCGCGCTGCTGTCCGGGCGTGCCGCCATCGCCTCCTGGCAGGAGGCCACCCCCTCCGGGGTGCAGCGGCGGATCCGGCCGCGTACCGGGTCGGCGATGTGCACCTCCTCGCGGCCGTGGGCGCTCAGCAGCTTCAGCAGCATCGGCTCGACGATCGGCTCGACCCCCTCGGCGCGCACCCGGGCGGCCATCGCCAGCCGGTCGGCGCGGGCGGGCTCGGGGTCCGCCGCGGCCCTGGTGCCGGCGAGCACCAAAGCGCGGACCCGGTGCGGGGCGAGCCGGAGCATCGCCATCGCGGTGTAGCCGCCCATCGAGAGGCCGACCACCGCCACCTCGTCGATCCCGCGCGCGTCGAGCCCGACGAGCACCGATGCGGCGACTGCGTCGAGGCTGAGCCCCGGCGGTGGTGCCGGCGACGCGCCGCAGCCGAAGGCGTCGGGGCGGAGGCAGCGCCAGCGGTCGCTCAGCACCGCCACCTGGTGGTCCCACTGCGAGGCGTCGAGGGGGAAGGCGTGGAGCAGGAGCAGCGCCCGGCCTTCGCCGGTGTCGTGGAGGTGGGGCGCCCCGGTCAGGCGCTCGCGACTTGGTCGACGACGACGGGGAAGTCGACGTCGAGCGAGGCGCGCTCGATCCGCGTCCGCGCCATTCGTTCGACGTCGCGCAGCCGGAGGATCTCGCTGGGGGTGATGAGGGTGACCGCCACGCCCTTGCGTCCGGCGCGGCCGGTGCGGCCGACCCGGTGCAGGTAGTCCTCGGGAGTCAGAGGCACGTCGAAGTTGATGACGTGGGAGATGTCGTCGATGTCGAGGCCGCGGGCGGCGATGTTGGTGGCGATCAGCGAGCGGGTGTGCGCGTCCTTGAACTGCTGCATCGCCCGGTCGCGGTCCTTCTGGGAGAGGTCGCCGTGGAGCAGGCCGGGGTTGTACCCGCGCGAGCGCAGCTGGATCTCCAGCATGTCGGCGTTGCGTTTGGTCTCCGTGAAGATCAGCGCCATGGTGAGGTCGGGCTGGTCGAGGATGCGGGAGAGCGCGTCGACCTTGTCGGCCCAGCTGGTCTGCAGGTAGAGCTGCCGGATGTCGGAGGCGATCTCCGGGGTGTCGCTGACGGTGATGCGCTCGGGATCGCGCATGTACTTGCTGCTCAGCCGCGCCACCCAGTCCGGCACGGTGGCGCTGAAGAGCAGCGTCTGCCGGTCGGTGGGGCACTGGCGGAGGATGCGCTCGACGTCGGGCGCGAAGCCCATGTCGAGCATCCGGTCGGCCTCGTCGAGCACCGCGATGCGCACCCCGGCGAGCGAGATGGTGCCGCGGTTGCAGTGGTCGAGGAGACGGCCGGGGGTGGCGACCACCACCTGCGGGTGGGTGTGCAGCAGGTCGAGCTGGCGCTTGATCGCCTCGCCGCCGAAGATCGCGATCGAGCGGATGCCCCGGGGACCGCCGAGGCGGGTGAGCTCGTCGTGCACCTGGACGCAGAGCTCGCGGGTGGGGCAGAGGACGAGCGCCTGGACCGCCGGGCCGTTGGGATCGCTGCGCTCGACGATGGGGACGCCGAAGGCGACGGTCTTGCCGCTGCCGGTGTGCGCCTGGCCGATGACGTCGCGACCCTCGCGCCCCGGCGGGATCGCCCGGGCCTGGATCGGCGTCGCCTCGGTGAAGCCCATGAGGCGCACGGCATCCATCACCGGGTCGCTGAGGCCAAGGGCATCAAAGCGGACGCGAGGTTCGGGATCAGAGGTCGCGACCCTGTCCTCATCGAGGGGACGGGGTCTCGCGACGGGCGGCCGGTTGGGCCGCAGGCGAGAGCGTTGGCGCAAGACCTCACGAGAGTATCACAGGTGCCCGAACACGTGATCGGGGCCGCTCCCGTCTCGCGTATAAAGCGGTGATGGCCCCGGTCGTGCTCTGCACCCTGCCCCTGCCCGCGCCCGCGCCCGAGCTGCTCGCCGCCGCCGCCGAGGTGCGCGTGCTCGGCCGCAGCCCGACGGCCGCCGAGCTCGCCGCCGAGCTCTCCGGCGGCGTGGACGTGCTCTGCGCCCAGCTCCGCGACCCGGTCACCCCGGCGGTCCTCGACGCCGGCCTCCCCCGGCTGCGCGCCGTCAGCCTGTTCAGCGTGGGCTTCGACAACGTCGACATCCCCGCCGCCAGCGAGCGCCGGGTGGTGGTCGGGCACACCCCGGGGGTGCTCAGCGACGCCACCGCCGACTGCGCCCTCGGCCTGATCCTCGCCGCCGCCCGGCGGCTCTGCGAGGGTGACGCGGTCACCCGCGCCGGCGGCTTCCACGGCGTCGAGCCCGAGTTCATGCTCGGCCTCGACCTCCACGACGCGCTGCTCGGGATCGTCGGCTTCGGCCGCATCGGCCAGGCCCTGGCCCGGCGGGCGCTCGCCTGCGGGATGCGGATCGCCCACACCGAGCATCGCGGCGCTCCCCCACCCGACGACCTCGCCGGACGGGTGACCGCGATGCCTCTCGACCGCCTGCTCGCCGAGGCCGACGTGGTCTCGCTCCACGTGCCCCTCTCCGGCGCGACCCACCATCTCATCGATGAGGCGGCGCTGCGGCGGATGAAGCCCGCGGCGGTGCTGGTCAACACCGCCCGGGGCGCGGTGATCGACGAGGCGGCGCTGGTCCGGGCGCTGCGCGAGGGCTGGATCGCCGCGGCCGGGCTCGACGTCTACGAGCACGAGCCCCGGCTCGCGCCCGGGCTGACCGAGTGCCGCAACGCGGTGCTCGCCCCCCACCTCGGCAGCGCCACGGTGCGCACCCGCTCGACGATGGCCGAGATGTGCGCCGCCAACGCGGTCGCCGCCCTCGAGGGCCGGGTGCCCCCGCACTGCGTGAACCGGGATGCGTGGGCCGGCACGGCGCCGCCGCCCCTGTGACGCCGCCCCACATCGACGCCCCCAACGCCCCACGGCCGGCGCAGCGCCCCCGGCTGGTCGCCCTCGACCTCGACGGCACCTGCCTCGACCAGGAGCAGCGGCTCGCCCCGCGCACCCGCGACGCGGTCCGGGCCGCCGTCGCCGGGGGCACCGTCGTGGTCGTCGCCACCGGGAGGATGTACCGCTCGGCGCTGCCCTGGGCGCGTGAGCTCGGGGTCACCGCCCCGCTGCTCTGCTACCAGGGCGCGCTGGTGCGCGAGATGCCCGATGGCGACGGCGCCGAGGCCGGCCCGGTGCTGTTCGAGGACCCGGTGTCCCCCGCCGCCGCGGAGCACGCCCTCGGCATCGCCCGCGCCGGCGGCTGGCACTACCAGGCGTACCAGGACGACCTCCTGCTCTGCGAGGAGGACCGGCCCGAGGCCCACCTCTACTCACGCATCGCCCAGGTCGAGATCCACTTCGTCGACGACCTGGTCCCGGTGCTCCGCCGCGGCAGCACCAAGGTGGTCTGCGTCGTCGAGGACGCCGAGGGAGCGACCCGCTGCGAGGCGGCGATGCGCGAGGGGCTCGGCGGCGAGGCGCTGGTCACCCGCTCGCTCCCCCAGTTCGTCGAGCTCACCAACCCGGTGGCGTCGAAGGGACGGGCGCTGCGCCGCCTCTGCGAGCGCCTCGGCATCGGCCTCGACCGCATCGTGGCGGTGGGCGACGCCCCCAACGACTCCGACATGCTCACCGTGGCGGGCTTCGCCGTGGCGGTCGAGGGCGCGCCGGAGCCCCTCCTGGTCCACGCCGACGCTGTCTGCGCCCCCGCCGGTGATGCGGGGGTCGCGGACGTGCTGGTCGCGTTGGGGCTCGCGCCCTGGAGTCGCGTGTAGGGACGCGGAGCGACCACGGAGAACCGCTCGTCCACCCGCACGGCTCCGACAGGGGGCCGGGCGGGGGGAGCCCCGTGGTCAGTGGGGGGAGCAACGCGCCCTCGACCCCGGCTCACCGCGTCCCCAGAGCGGCTCAACCTGTTCCCGCGAGGACGAGGGCGGCGAGCGCCTCCTCGGCCTCGTCGCTGCGCTCGCCGGGGACGAGGATGTAGTCGCGGCGGTAGGTCGCCAGGGACAGCACCGGGATGTCGCGGGCGGCGAGCGCCTCGCAGACCTGGGCGAGGTAGCCGGTGACGCCGAAGTCGAAGGGCGCGTAGAGGCCGAAGACCGTCCAGGGGCCGTGGTGCTCGGCCACCGGCACCGCCGACTCGAGCACGGGCAGCTCGGGCTCGGGGAGGAACACGGTGGCTCCGTCGGGCTCGACGGTGACGCAGAGCGGCGGCGGCTGCAGCCGCACCACCGGCTCGAGCGGGGTGCCCGGCTGCAGCCGGCAGATCACGTAGGGGATGGGCTCGCGGCGCACCCGGGTGGCGGCGAAGAGCTGCTGGAGCGCCTCGAACATCGGCATCGCAGCGCTACCGCTTCGACTCGTAGAACCCCTTGCCGGTCTTGCGCCCGAGCTCGCCGCGCGCGACCCGGTCGCTGAGGATGGGCGTCGGCGCCCAGCGCTCCTCCCCGGTCTGCAGGTGGCCCTGGGCGAGGATCTCCTTGGTGACGTCGAGGCCCACCAGGTCGGCGAGCTCGAAGGGGCCCATCGGCCAGTTCAGCCCGTTCCGCACCGCCAGGTCGCAGTCCTCCATCGTGCAGTAGCCGGCCTCCACGAGCTTGAAGGCCTCCTGCATCGCGATGAAGAGGATGCGGTTGGCGATGAAGCCGTAGGTCTCCTTGCGCACCAGCACCGGAGCCTTGCCGACCCGGCGCACGAACTCCATCGAGGTCTCGACGGCGTCGTCGCCGGTGTGCGGTCCGCGCACCACCTCGACCAGCTGCATCACCAGCGCGGGGTTGAAGAAGTGGATGTTCAGCAGGCGGGTCGGGTCGCTCACCTGGTCGGCGAAGAACGACGACGGCATCGTCGAGGAGTTGCTGGCGAGGATGGCGTGGGGCGGCGCCGCCTGGTCGATCTGCGGGTAGATCGCGCGCTTGGCGTCGCGGTCCTCGGCGATGGTCTCGATGACCAGGTCGGCGCCGGCGGCGGCCTCCGCGAGGTCGGTCGAGGTGGTGACCCGGTCGAGCGCCCGCTGGCACTCGTCGGCGTCCAGCTTTCCCCGGTCCACCCGCTTGCGCAGCAGCGATGCGGTGCCGTTCACCGCCGACTGGAGGCGCTCCGCGGACCGGCTGTAGAGCTGGACCGGGTAGCCGCCGAGGGCGACCTGATGGGCGATCTGGCTGCCCATGGTGCCCGCCCCGATGACGCACACCGTCCTGATCTCGTCGATCGTCATGGCGGCGCAGTATATGCCGTCCGCACCGCCGCCGAGCCGCGCCGTGCGGGTGCTGCGCTCAGCCGGCGGCGACCGCCTCCGGCACCAGGCCCAGCTGGGCGAGCAGATCCATCTGGTCGAAGTAGAGGTTGAGGGAGGTGATGAGACCCTCCTCCACGCCGTAGACCACGCAGTAGCGGACGTCGACGCTGCGCCCGGTCGCCGGGATGTCCCCGCCCGGGGCGTGCAGGGTGCCGGTGTGGGTTCCGACGAACCGCGCCGCCTGGACCCCATGGCCGTCCCCGCCGAAGATCACCGCATCCTCGATGTGGTTGTCGGGGAAGCCCTCCGTCCAGGTGTCGTAGAGCTGCTCCCACCCCGGCTTGCCGGTGACGGCGAACCCTCCCGGCGCGACGATCTCGGCGCGGTCGTCCACCTGATCGGTGGTGCCCGCCCGGTCGTGCGCATTCCAGAGATCGATCGACCGCTCGATGACCGTGGCCTCTGCAGTCATGCCGAGCCCTCCGTGTTGCGGCTCCCCGCCGGACGCGCACCGGCCGGCGCCGCCGCGACCATCCTAGCGACGGTGGCGACAGAAGTCAGGACTTCGGGAGGACGTCTCGCTGAACCGACGTCGGCTCAGCCGGGTTCGGTCATCCGCACCGGGTCGAGCAGCTCGGCCAGCTCGTCGTCACCGAGCTCGGTGCGCTCGCGGGCCACCTCGCGGACGGTGCGGCCGCTCGCGAAGGCCTCCTTGGCGATCGCGGCGGCGGCGTCGTAGCCGATCCGCGGCGCCAGCGCGGTGCAGGTCATCAGCCCCCGCTCCACCAGGCGGGGGCCGTTGTCCGTGGCCACGACGCCGTCGACCGCCTGCTCGGCGAGGTTCACCGCGCTGGTCGCGAGGATGCCGATCGACTGGAGCAGGTTGTATGCGGCCACCGGCATCATCACGTTGAGCTCGAGCAGCGACCCGGCGGCGCCGGAGTAGGCGACCGCGGCGTCGTTGCCGATCACCTGCGCGGCGACCATCGTCACCGACTCGCAGATCACCGGGTTCACCTTGCCGGGCATGATCGACGAGCCCGGCTGCACCGCCGGCAGGCCGATCTCGGCGATGCCCGCGCGCGGCCCGCAGCCGAGCAGGCGGAGGTCGCCCGCGATGGTGTGCAGGGAGATCGCGATCGTCCTCATGGCGGCGCTGGCGGCGACCACGCCGTCGAGCCGCGACTGCGCCTGGAAGTGGTTGTCGGTCTCGCGGAACCCCAGCCCGGTGGCCTCGCCGAGGCGCTCGATCACCCGGCGGGCGAACTGGGGATGGGTGTTGACCCCGGTGCCGACCGCGGTCCCTCCCAGGGCGAGCTCGGTCAGCTCCTCGAGGGCGCCGGCGGCGCGGCGGCGTCCGCGCTCGATCTGTCCCGCCCACCCCAGGAACTCCTGCCCCAGTCGGATGGGGGTGGCGTCCTGGAGGTGGGTGCGCCCGGTCTTGATCACCTCCCACAGCTCCTCGCTCTTGCGCCGCAGCGAGGTCTCCAGCCGTTGCAGCGCCGGGAGCAGGCGGTCGTGGATCTCGACCGCGGCGGCGACGTGGATGGCGCTGGGGATGACGTCGTTGCTCGACTGCCCGAGGTTGACGTGGTCGTTCGGGTGCACCGGGCTGCGCGTGCCCTTCTCGCCGCCGAGAAGCTCGATGGCGCGGTTGCTGATCACCTCGTTGGCGTTCATGTTGGTCGAGGTGCCGCTGCCGGTCTGGAAGACGTCGACCACGAAGTCGTCGTCGAGGTTGCCGTCGACGACGTCCTCGGCGGCGCGCACCACCGCCTCGGCGATCCGTGGCTCGAGCAGCCCGAGGTCGGCGTTGGTCTGCGCCGCCGCCTGCTTGATCAGGCCCAGGGCACGGATGAAGCCGCGCGGCAGCCGCAGGTCGCTGATCGGGAAGTTGACCACCGCCCGCATCGTGTTGGCGCCGTAGTAGGCGTCCACGGGCACTTCGAAGGCGCCCATGGAGTCATGCTCGGTCCGGGTTTGCATCGGTGCCGGATTCTACCGGGGGGAGGCTACGCCTCCCCCCGCTCAGCGCACGGCATCGTGCGCTGGCGCGCCCGATGCCGGCGCGGCCGCCCTCCGCGGCCGGCTCCCCGCCGACGCGCGATCGCGCGCTCTGCGTGAATGGCCGCCGGCCGAGGTACCACGAGCAACCCTGCGCGCTGCTCACACTGGACCGGCCAGGTCAGCTGAGCGGCAGGGCGAGCTCGAACTCGGCGCCGCCGCCCTCGGGCAGGCGGGCGATGACCACGCCGCGGTGCCGGTCGGCCACGGTGCGCACGATGAAGAGGCCGAGGCCGGTGCCGGCGATGCCCCGCTCGCGCTCGGCGGCGGAGCGGAAGTACTTGTCGAAGAGGCGGTCGATATCGGCGGCGGGGAAGCCGGGTCCGTGGTCGCGGACGGTGATGCGCGCGGTGCCGACGTCGCGGCGGGCGTGGATCTCCACGCTGCCTCCCTGCGGGGAGTGCTTCACCGCGTTCTCGATGAGGTTGGTGAGCGCCACCACCAGCCACTCGTCGTCGCCGCGGACACGCAGCCCGTCCTCGAGCTCGACCACCGGCTGGACCGCGCCGAGCTGGATCTCGGTGGCGACCTCCTCGAGGGCGGCGCCGACCAGGGCGGCGACCTCGAGCTCGCGGAAGGCGGGGAGCTCGGCGGGGTCCTCGAGACGGTTGACGGCGCTCAACGCCTGCACCAGGCGGAGCATCGCCTCGGTGGCGCCGCAGAGCGCGGTCACGGCGGTCGCCGCCCGGTCGGGCAGCTCGCCCAGGGTGCCCGCGGCGAGCAGCTGGCCGTAGCTGCTCACGATGGTCAGGGGGCGGCGGAGCTCGTGGAGGGTGACCCCGATGGGGGTGGTCCCGAACGGATCGACCGCGGTGGCGGGCACCGCCGCGACGCCGGCCTGCGGCTCGATCACCGCGGTGAGCGCCCGGGCGGCGAGGCGGCGGGCCACCGCGGCGAAGGCGGCGGCGGTGGCGCCGACGTCGGGCGCCACCCCGTTGGTCCCCCGGTCGAGGGCGAGGACGGAGCGGCGGAGCGCCTCGAGGGCGCTGAGCACCACGTCCAGGCGGCCCGGCATCCCGGCGCGCTCGGCGGCGTCGACCCCGGTGAGCGCGGCCAGCGGCTCGATCCGTCCGGTGGCGGCGGCGGCGACGGCCTCGACGAAGCGCGCGCCCTCGGCGGCGGGCACCGTGGGCGCGATCCGGCCCTCCGCCGTCAGCTCCGCCGGCCAGGCCCGAGCGAGGTCGGGCAGCCGCTCGCGGAGGAGGGCGGAAAGTCGTGTCCCGAGGCCGGCCTCCGTCGCGGCCGCGTGCGCAGTCATCCCGGGGCAGTGTAAAGGAGGCCCACCATCGTCTCCGCGATGTTGCGACATCGTGTCCTGCAACTCGTGTCGGCGCGGCACGACTGCAAACAGACGTTCGTCACCTGGCGCATTTGGAGCGATTTTGCATGATGCCTATACTCACCGACCTGTGACCAACGCCACAGGCCGAGTGGAGGAGCGACCGATGAGCGAGAAGCGCCCAGCGACCACCACGGACGCCGGCATCCCGGCACCGAGCGACGACTTCTCGCTCTCCGTGGGACCCAACGGCCCGCTGCTCCTCCAGGACCACTATCTGATCCAGAAGATGGCCCAGTTCAACCGGGAGCGGGTGCCGGAGCGGGTGGTCCACGCCAAGGGCGGCGCCGCCCACGGCCACTTCGAGGTGACCGACGACGTCACCCAGTGGACCAAGGCCAGGTTCCTCGGCCAGGTGGGCAAGAGGACCCCGGTGTTCCTGCGCTTCTCCAGCGTCGCCGGCGAGCTCGGCTCGGCCGACTCCCAGCGCGACCCGCGCGGCTTCGCCATCAAGTTCTACACCGAGGACGGCAACTACGACCTGGTGGGGAACAACACCCCGGTCTTCTTCATCCGCGACCCCCAGAAGTTCTCCGACTTCATCCACTCGCAGAAGCGCCGCGCCGACACCAACCTGCGCGACCACAACATGCAGTGGGACTTCTGGACCCTGACCCCGGCGTCGGCGCACCAGGTCACCTTCCTGATGAGCGACCGGGGCACGCCGCGCAGCTGGCGCACCATGAACGGCTATGGCAGCCACACCTTCATGTGGGTCAACCGGGGCGGCGAGCGCTTCTGGATCAAGTACACGTTCAAGACCGACCAGGGCATCGAGAACTTCACGGACGCCGAGGCCGGGGCGATGGTGTCGGAGGATCCCGACCATCACATCCGCGACCTCTACAACAACATCCAGAACGGCAACCCGCCCTCCTGGACGATGTTCGTGCAGGTGATGAACTTCGACGACGCCCCCGGCTACCGGTTCAACCCCTTCGACCTCACCAAGGTCTGGCCGCACGGCGACTACCCGCTCATGAGGGTCGGCCGGCTGGTGCTCGACCGCAACCCCGAGAACTACTTCGCCGAGGTCGAGCAGGCGGCCTTCGAGCCCGCCAACATGGTGCCGGGGATCGCCCCCAGCCCGGACAAGATGCTCCAGGGGCGGCTCTTCAGCTACCCCGACACCCACCGCTACCGGATCGGCGCCAACTACCTGCAGCTGCCCATCAACCGTCCCCTGAACGAGGTGCACAGCTACAACAAGGACGGCGCGATGCGGTACCGGAACCACGGTGACCCGGTCTACGCGCCGAACACCGCGGGCGGCCCCCACGCCGACCCCGCGCTGGCCGCCGAGCCGAGCTACGAGGTCAGCGGTGAGATGGTGCGCTCCGCCGGGGTGCTCCACGCCGAGGACGACGACTTCGGCCAGCCCCGGACGCTGTGGGAGAAGGTGCTCTCCCCGGTCGACCGCGAGCACCTGATCAGCAACGTCGCCGGACACATGAGCAAGGGCCTCACCGCCGAGATGGTCACGCGGGTGATCGCCTACTGGACCTCGGTGCACCCCGACCTGGGTGCGGGAGTCGCCAGCGCCGTGAACCGGGCTCCCGAGCCGGTGGGATCGTCGTCGGCGGGACGCTAGCCTCCGCCGACCTCTGACACGGGTCCGGTCCCCCTCGGGGGGCCGGGCCTGTCTGCTCTCAACCCTCCGGCCGCCCCCGAAACGGCTCCCGAAACGCCGTCTGCTCGGCGACGAAGACGAGGTCGATGTCGCGCACCGGGCCGTTGCGGTTCTTGGCGACGATCAGCTCGGTGACGGAGCGATCGACCTCCTGGTCGTGCATTCCCTTGCGGTAGAGGAAGAGCACGATGTCGGCGTCCTGCTCGATGGAGCCGGAGTCGCGCAGGTCGCTGAGCTGGGGCTTGCGGTCGGTGCGGCGCTCGGACTCGCGGGAGAGCTGCGAGAGCGCGAGCACCGGGGTCTGGAGCTCCTTGGCGATCGACTTCAGCCCCGAGGAGATGTCCGACACCTCCTGGACCCGCGATTCCTGGCGGCCGCCGCGCATCAGCTGCAGGTAGTCGACCACGATCAGCTTGATCCCGTACTGCGCCTTCATCCGGCGCGCCCGGCTGCGCAGCGCGTTGATCGAGAGCGCCGGGGTGTCGTCGATGTAGAGGTCGGCCTGGGTGAGCCGGTCCATCGCCTGGGCGATCCGCGAGAAGACCGCGGCGTCCGCCTGCCCGGTCTTGAGCAGGAAGGAGTCGACCTTGGCCTCGCTGCAGAGCAGGCGCTGCACCAGCGACTCCTTCGACATCTCGAGGGAGAAGATGCAGGTGGGCTGCTTGGCGAGCACCGAGGCGTTGCGGGCGACGTTGAGGGCGAAGGCGGTCTTGCCCACCGAGGGACGGGCGGCGAGGATGATGAGCTCGCTCGGCTGCAGCCCCTGGGTGACCTGGTCGAGCTCGCTGAAGTTGGTGGGCACGCCGGTCACGAACTGGCGCTTGCCCAACAGGGTCTCCAGCTGGGTCCAGGTGTCCTTGAGCACCGGGGCGACATGGGTGGCCTCGGTGACCCGGCGCTGGTCGGCGAGCCCGTAGACCCGCTGCTCGGCACGGTCGACGGCCTCGGTGGCGCTCAGCGACTCATCGAAGCCGAGCGTCGCGAGGTCGCCCCCGGCGGTGATCAGCCGGCGCTTCAGCGCCTGCTCGTAGACGATGTCGGCCCAGTGCTGGATGCTCGCCGCGGTGAAGACGCTGGCGCTCAGCTCGGCGAGGTACTCGACCCCGCCCGCCTGGGCGAGCGCCCCGTTCCGCTCCAGCTGGGAGCGCAGCATCAGCGGGTCGATGGGCTGGCCCTGGTCGGCGAGGATGAGCGAGGCGCGGTAGATGTGGCCGTGCCGCTCGGAGTAGAAGTCCTCGGGGACGAGCCGGTCGCGCACCATCGACACCGCGTTGGGGTCGAGCATCAGCGCCCCCAGCACCGAGACCTCGGCCTCGTGGTCGTGGGGAAGCGTCCTCCCGACCGGCGGCGTCGAGATGATCACCGCCCCCCCTCCGCCGGCACCCCCGGATGGGGCGGTGGCGTCACTTGGCGGCGACGACCACACGCAGGGTCGCCGTCACCTCGGCGTGGAGGTTGAGGGTGACCTCGTGGGGGCCGAGCGAGCGAATCGGGGGCTCGACCTCGATCCTCCGCTTGTCGACGTCGATGCCCGCCTCGCGCTTGAGCTGCTGGGCGATGTCGGCGTTGGTCACCGAGCCGAAGAGGCGCCCGCCCTCGCCCGCCTTGGCGTAGAGGGTGACCGTGATCCGGCGCAGCCGGTTCTCGATCTCGCGGGCGTCGGTGAGCGCCTTCTCGGCCCTGCGCCGCGCCGCCTCCTCGCGCTGGCGGATCTGCTCGACGACCTTGTCGTCCGCGACAATGGCGAGATGCTTGGGGAAGAGGTAGTTGCGAGCGAACCCCGGGGACACCTCCTTGACGTCGCCGGGCTTTGCAGTTCCCGTCACTTCCTGCAGGAACAGTACCTTCAACGTGTCACTCCGGAGGTCCGCTGATCGGCGGGGGTTGAGCTGGTGGTGTCGGTCTCCCAGGACCAGCGTCGGCGCGAGAACCCGGGGTCGCCGGCGGCGGAGGCGGGCAGGCCGGAGCCGCCCGCGTCGGTGTCGGTGGTGGTGTCGTTCTGGAAGCGGTCGATGGGCAGGCGGCGGCTGAGGGCCACGGCGACACGCCTGCCCGCCTCGACGTCCTGGTCGAAGCGGCTCTCGCGGCGGCGGATGGCGGCCTCGTGCTCGGCGACCAACGCGTCCGGGGCGGCGCCGATGAACAGGCGGCTGGCGAGCAGGCCGAGGGCGAGGATGTCCATCTCCCCCACCACCGGGATCCACGCCGGGAGGTTGATGTAGGGAGTGACGATGAGCCCGATCGCAGCGCCCATGGCCGCCTTGTTGCGCACCGGCACCCGCGGGTCGAGCCAGAGGCAGTAGGCGAGCTTGAGGTTGCGGGGGAGGTCGAGCAGGAGGCGCTTCAGAAAGCGCGCGCGGCCGAGCATGGGGGGCATATGGTACTCACCCGGGTCGTCGAGCCTGTGCGGTCAGTTCTCCTCGAGCAGCTCGGGGTGGTCGCGCAGCCAGGCCTCGGCCGCCGCGGCGTCGCCGGGCGGGATCTCGCCCTCGAGCACCGCCTCGATCAGCGCCCGCTGCACCCGCCCCACCCAGGGCCCACCACCGCGGCCGCCGAGCCGCATGATCGTCCCGCCGTCGAGGGGCGGTCCCATCCTCGAGAGCCCGCCGCCCTGATCGAGACGCTCCATCCGCTCGGCGAGCTCGTCGATCTCCGCCGTGCCCGGGTAGGAGGACGCGAGGGTGTCGGCGCGGGCGACGTCGAGCAGCCGCCCCCGCAGCGGCCCGGCGGCGCGGACCAGGCGGCGCACCGCGGCGTCGCCGTGGGTGTCGTGCTGGTACTGGATGGGGCGGAGGTGGAGCCGCACCAGGGTGGCCACGTCGCGGATCTCGTCGCCGCTGAAGCGCAGCCGCTCGAGGATCCCCTCGGCCATCTCCGCGCCCACCTGGGGGTGGTCGTGGAAGGTGTGGCGGCCGTCCTCGGCGATGGCGTGGGTGGGCGGCTTGCCGACGTCGTGGAGGAGCACCGCCAGCCGGGTGACCCGGTCGGGCGGCGACCGGTCGAGGGCGTGCATGGTGTGGTCGAAGACGTCGTAGCAGTGGTGGCCGCTCTGCTCCACCCCGACCATCGCCTCCAGCTCGGGGAGGACCTCGGCGAGCAGACCGCCGCGGTGGAGGGCCTCCATCCCGTCACGGGGGTGGTCGGAGACGAGCAGCCGCACCAGCTCGTCGTGGATCCGCTCGACGCTCACCGTGGGCGGACGGGCGCGGTGGGCCTGGGCCCGCATCGCCTCGGGCAGGCCGGCGGCGAGCTCGAAGCCGAGCTGGGCGACGAAGCGGGCGCCGCGGAACATCCGCAACGGGTCCTCGTCGAAGGTGTCGGAGGGGTCGAGCGGGGTGCGGAGCACGCCGGCACGGAGGTCGTCGAGACCCCGTCCGGTGATGTCGAGGACCCGCCCGTGGAAGTCCTGGGCGAGCGCGTTGACGGTGAAGTCGCGGCGCCAGATGTCCTCCTCGAGGGTGCCGGGCTCGACGTCGGGCTTGCGCGAGTCGGGGTCGTAGCGCTCGCGGCGGGCGCGCACCCCCTCGACGATGAACCCGTCGCCCCGGACCTGGACGGTGCCGAAGCGCTCGAACTGTTGTGGCCGGCTCCAGCCGAAACGCACGGCCAGCCGGCCGAGCAGGTCGACGGCGCCGTCGCYGATCACGATCAGGTCGATGTCCTTGGCGATCCCGCGGCCGAGCAGGCGGTCGCGGACGAACCCGCCCACCAGGTACGCCTCCACCCCGACCTCGGCGGCGGCGGTGCGGAGCCCGTCGAGCACCTCGTCGGTGTCGACCGCCGGCCTCACCGCGCGCGGGTCAGCCACCGGCGAGCACCTCGCCGAGGCCCACCCCGCCTCCGGCCGCGGGCCGCTGCAGCAGCACCAGGGCGAGCACCGCGGCGGCGGCGGCGCAGAGGGCGGCGCCGACGAAGACGGCGTGGAGCTCCTCGACCACCGCCCCGGTCGCCAGCCGGTCGTACGCGGGACAGTGGAACGGGGTCTGCGGGCACAGGCGGATCGGCGAGGGGAGGTGGGCGGAGGCGGCGTAGAAGCGGCGCAGCCCCACCGCCGTCAGCGCCGCCAGGCCGACCAGCATGCCCACCATCCGCGCCACCACCACCAGCGCCGAGACGAGCCCGTGGAGCGAGCTGCGCACCGCCCCCAGCACCGCGGCGTTGACCGGGGCGATGGCGAGGCCGAAGCCGAGGCCGCAGAAAGCGAGCTCGAGGTCGCCGCCGCCGAAGGGCGCGTGCCACCCCAGCAGCACGGCGTGCTCGCCGAGGGTTCCCGCGGTCCAGCCGCCGAGGAGCAGGAGCATCGCCGCGCTCAGCAGCATCCCGCCGCCGGCGGTGAGCCGGTGGGAGAGCCGCTCGCAGACCAGGCCGCCGAGCACCGCGCCCACCGGCACCGCGGCGAGGAAGCGCAGCAGCACCAGCGCCGCCTGCACCTGCGAGTCGGGGAAGCGGGTCGCCCGGGCGAAGATCGGCACGTCGATCAGCACCGCCATCAGTGCCGCGCCGGCGCAGAGGTTCACCAGCAGGGCGCCGTGGGCGGCGGGGGGGCGGAGCGCGGCGAGCGGCACCAGCGGGTCCTCGCGGCGCAGCTCGACGGCGAGGAAGAGCACCCCGGCGACGGCGGCGGCGGCGAGCAGCACGGCAGCGCCGTCGCCCACCACCTGCCGGCTGGGGTCGGCGCCGGCGAAGGCGACGATCACGCAGCCGAGCACCGCGCCGAGCAGCAGCGCCCCGGGCCAGTCGGCGGCGCGCAGCATCGTCGGGGTGCGGCGCAGCGGCAGCAGGGGCCGCACCCCCCAGGGGGCGGCGAGCTCCCAGGCGGCGAAGCCGGCGAGCAGCCCGGCGGCGGCGAGCGCCAGCGGCGTGGTCAGGGCGCTGCCCCCGAGCAGCGGAGAGTAGAGCTGGCCCAGGGTGTCGCTGGTGGCGAGCGCCTCGGGCTGGACCAGGGCGAGCAGGGCGGCGGCGGCGGCGCCGGCGAGGAGCGCGCCGCCGGCGAGGTCGGCGTGGCCCGTCCCCCGCGCCGCCCGGCGCCGGGCGGTCTCGCCCGCGTGCGGGCGGAAGCCGGCGGCGAGCACGACCGCCACCGGGAGGTTCACCCAGAAGATGGTCCGCCAGCTGCTCACCGCCACGATCGCGGCGCCGTAGACCGGGCCGATCACGCTGCCCAGCTCCTGGACCGCGCCCACCACCCCGAGGGGCACGCCGCGGCGCTGCGGCGGCCAGGTGTCGGCGACCAGCGCCAGGGTCACCGGCACCAGCCCGCCGCCGCCCAGCCCCTGCAGGGTCCGTCCCGCCACCACCGCGCCGAGGCCGTGGGCGCTGGCGGTCACCGCCGAGCCCACGGCGAAGACGGCGAGGCAGCCGACCAGCACCGGCCGCCGGCCGTACAGGTCGGAGAGCCGCCCCAGCAGCGGCAGCACCACCACGTAGCCGCAGAGGAAGCCGCTGACGATCGGCGCCGCCTGCTGAAGCTGGTCGAGGCTGAGCCCGACGTCCCGCATGATGCTGGGCAGGGCGAGCACCACCACGTAGGTGTCGGCGGCCGCGAGCAGCACCGCGGCCCCGGCCACCGCCAGCCGCCGCACCCCGCCGCCGACGGCGTCCACGGCGGCGGGTGCCGCCGTCCCCCCCGTCAGCGCCTCAGTGGGGAGGAGGCGTGATCTGGACGGTCTCGCCATACCTGTCCAGTATCAGCGTGTAGGTGCTCGACTGGTGGGCGTCGAAGAAGGGGCCGGTGAGCACCACCCGGCGCACCTGGTGGGTCCCCGGCACCATCCCGATGCGGCCCTGCACGTCCTTCGAGGCGTCGGCGCTGGTGAGCAGGTCGGCGACCGGCTTCCCCGGCAGGGTGACCTTCACCTCGTCGAGCTCCTCGCCGTTCAGACGGTCGCGGCCGTCGGCGCTCGCGTCCTTCGCGTCGGTGAGCAGCGAGCTCAGCCCGGCCTGGGGGTCGAGCAGCTTCCCCGGGTCGCCGAAGCCGTACTTGGTGGGGTCGGTGGCCTCGTAGCCGGTGGTGAAGGGCAGCTTGACGTAGAAGGTGCCGCCCGACGAGACCACGGTGAGCCGCAGCGGCAGCCCGTTGAAGACCACCTGGAGGCTGCCCTGCACCGCGTTGGGCCGCTGGGCGTCGCCCTCTCCCGCGGTGATGAACGTGCCCGCGCCGCCGCTGGGCACGTCCTTCGCGGCGAGGGTGAAGTGGAGCGCCCCGGCGGCGTCGACCGCCGCCTTCCCCTGGCGCAGCAGCGCCCTCGCGTCGACCCCGCCGGAGCTCGGGCTGCTGCCACAGGCCACGCAGGCGAGGGCGAGGGCGAGGCCCAGCAGCGGTCGGAAGGGGATGGACATCAGGGCTCGGGAGTATAGAGAGCCGCTTAGGTTCGGCAACGTTACCTGGCCCCACTTCGGGCTGAAACGGC
>JRHI01000943.1_pt1 | contig 28123 bp, 26 predicted proteins | sample 215371 | NCBI WGS metagenome assembly JRHI01 (sample SAMN02929681, study PRJNA255918) | sediment metagenome | biome: cave system; feature: Ice Cave; material: Sediment; isolation source: sediment from deep within a dark volcanic ice cave with no known source of... ...
GCCTTTCAGGCCGTGCGCAACGCCCTTCTGCCGGCCAGGAGTTCGGGAGTTTCAGACCTGGTACCGCGGGTTACTTTTACAGCACCTGAGGTTGCCCACGTCGGCCTCACGGAAGAACAAGCGAAACGGGAGTTGGCTGGGCGAGTTCAGGTCCGCCGCTGGATGCTGAGCCAGATCGACCGCGCTGTTTGCGAGAACGATCGCGATGGTTTTCTCAAAATCATCACCCAGCCCGACGGTACCATTCTCGGCGCCACATTGGTCTCTGAGCGCGCCGGTGAATCCATCAGCGAGCTTGCGCTGGCCATGAAACAAAAACAAAAAATCATCAATATTGCGACGACGATGCACCCCTACCCGACATACTCCTCGGGCATCCAGCTGCTGGCCGCGGAGGCAGCGCTTCAAAGGTTGCTTTCAGGGCTTTCCGGGCGGATTATTCGTGGGCTCGCCGCACTCGCTCGTTAGGATTCCGCACGAAAGGTAAACCATGAGCATTCTTGATAGCGCTCCGGCGCAAACAGACCGGAATCTCTCACAACCGAAAAAAGATGCAGATTACATTTTCTACGAACTGACTCGCAGCATTTGCCCGCAGTGTCGAAAGGTCATCGACGCCCAGATCGTCTTGCGTCACAACAAAGTTTACATGCGCAAGCGTTGCCCTCAATGCGGGCCGTTCGAGGCACTCGTGTATGGCGACGCTGAAGCTTACACAACGCTCGGCAGGTATAACAAGCCGGGAACCATCCCTCTTTCCTATGGCGCCCAGATCCGTCATGGGTGTCCGCACGACTGCGGGCTGTGCCCGGATCATCAGCAACACACCTGCCTCGGCATTATCGAAGTGAATAGCACCTGCAATATGACCTGCCCGCTGTGTTTCGCTCAAGCCGGGCCGGGTTTTAACTTGACGCTGGAGGAGGTCGAGCAGATACTCGACGACTTGGTCCGGGTGGAGGGCAATCCCGAGGTAGTACAATTTTCGGGCGGCGAACCCACCGTACACCCGCAGATCATCGACTTTGTGCGCGCCGCAAAAGCGCGCGACATTCGTTTCGTCATGATCAATACCAACGGTAAACGGATCGCGCGCGACGATCGCTTTCTCGAACAGCTAGCCATCGTTCGACCATTGCTGTACTTTCAGTTTGACGGATTCGACTCCGAGACGTACCGTTTGCTTCGCGGCGAGCCCAATATTTTGGAAGAAAAGCTTCGGGCTTTGGATCGGCTGGCGCAGATAGGTCTGAACGTCACGCTGGTCCCAGCGATTGAACGCGGCGTCAACGAGCACGAAATCGGGAAAATCATCGAATTCGCGATCAAACACCCCGCTGTCCGTGGCATCAATTTTCAGCCCGCTTTTCATACCGGGCGCCATGTCGAGCACGACCCCATGCAGCGCATGACGATCCCTGACATTCTGCGATTGATCGAAACACAGACCAAGGCGAACTTTAGGGTCAGCGACTTCGTTCCCGTGCCTTGCTGTTTTCCCACCTGCAACTCCGTGACGTATGCATTCATCGACGGCGACAAGGTCACGCCGCTTCCGCGGATAGTAAACGTCTACGACTATCTCGATTACATCACGAATCGAGTGATACCTGATTTCGACCAAGTGCGAGCGGCGCTGGAAGGCTTGTGGTCGTCGAGCTCCGTTGCCTGCTCGCAGAAATCACTCGACCAGCTTCTGCTCTCGTGCCAAGCATGCGGCTTGCCGGAAAGCCTCACGAGCGGGAACGTCGCACAGCACATGATCATGATCATGCTTCAGGACTTCATGGATCCCTGGACGTTCAATCAGAAGAACCTGATGAAATGCTGCAAGGCGATCCTGCTGCCGGGAGGCAAACAGATACCGTTTTGCGCCTACAACTCCATCGGCTATCGGGAGCAAGCCAAAACGCAGCTCATGGATATGGAGCCGGAGCGTCAGCGTGCGCGCCGCGATGGCCGGCCGTATGAGCCGCGACCGGTGAGATTCAAATTCTTATGACTTCGCGCGACCAAACGACCGCATTCGAAACCCAGAACCTCAAGCAATGTTGCGCCCGACTCTACGAGAGCGACGCCGCCAAGCTGCTGCTCGGCGAATCGTTTCATCCGGGCGGCTTGGAACTGACCGAACGGCTCGGCCAGCTTTTGCAGCTGACGCCGAAAAGCCGCGTGCTCGACGTGGCCTGCGGCAACGGCACGAGCGCCATCTTCCTCGCTGAAAGGTTCGGATGCGAGATTGTGGGGATTGACTTCGGAAGCGAAAACGTGAAGCGCGCAAACGATTCGGCTGCGACAAAAAGTTTGGGTCCGCGCGTCCGCTTTGAACAGGCTGATGCTGAGCGGATGTTCTTCCCCGACGCGTCGTTTGATGCGATCCTGTCCGAGTGCGCTTTTTGCACGTTTCCGAACAAGCCACTTGCCGCGACCGAATTTGCGCGTTTGCTGCGTGACGAAGGCCGTGTTGGCATTGCCGATCTTACGCGCGAGCAAGAGCTGCCGAAAGAGTTAGATGGTTTGCTCGCATGGCTGGCCTGCATCGCGGACGCGCAGCCCATCGAGGGTTACTGCGCTTATTTCCGCGCCGCTGGGTTTAGTATCCAACAGCTCGAATCACACGATGAAGCGCTTTTGAAAATGGCGGACCAGGTCCGTCAAAAGATACTCGTCGCCGAGCTAATCGTCGGGTTGAAAGAGCTCCATCTGCCCGGCATTGATTTTACGACTGCCAAGCAGCTGGCAACCGGCGCGCTAACGGCGATCCAGAATGGCCAACTTGGTTACGCAATCATCTGTGCGGTCAAACCGCCGGATTTTTTGCTGCCCAACCCCGCGATCGAGCGCCAATGACTCACGCCACACACGGGCCGTTCCTGAATCCTAGAGAATCATGAAAGCACCCAAAACGCGCGCGATGGGCCCCAACTAGCGGGTCTTGTCGGAGCTCTCGCAGCGACGCTGTGCTGCGCGGGGCCGTTGCTGTTGGCAATCCTCGGCGTCCTGAGCATTCCCGTCGCAGGCGCACTCGGTGAGCGGCTCTTCTATCGCTACTGGTGGGCGTTCAGCAGCATTGGTTTAGGAGTCTCAGCCATAGCCCTTATCCACTATTTCCGCTCGCGCGGCGTTTGTACGTTGAGCGAAGCTAAGCGCCAGCGCACGGCGATCATAAACGCCGCGTTAGTCAGCCTCATTGTTTTCGTCCTCGTCTATTTAGTTTGGGATTTCGTGATCGTTGAGTGGATCGGCATAAGGATGAGGCTTTGGCACAGCCCCTTTAGAACTCATTGACGACGATCGCGCAGGAGTTAAGGAGTGAATTTCGATGATTTCATTTTCGAGAACGACCGGAATAGCTCTCCTAATCGGCCTCTCGGCTGCGTTGGGCATCGATGCAACGTCAGCTGCCAGTTTGGAGATCAACACAAAGGACATCGTTCGCCACGTTGTTCCGCGAGACGCCATAGCCTCGCTGAGCGAACCAAAATATGACCAAGCCGCAGACGCGGGCTACATGCGCGACGACGACCGGGTGATCGCGATTGATTATGCAGGCGAACAACTGGCTTATCCAACGCGCATTCTCGAACACCATGAAATCGTCAACGAGATCGGGTCCTCACCCAACTTCTTGCTCCACGGATAACTAGAAAAAGCGGCGAACCTCAAGCTCAACGGAGGTACGCCCGGTGCGCAAATCCCGCTACTCAGCCGAGCAGATCGCAGCTGCCTTGCGGCAAGCTGAGCTTGGCACGCCGGTCGCCGACATCACGAGAAAGTTGGGTGTTTCCGAAGCCACGTTTTACACCTGGAAGAAGCGCTTTGGCCGTCTAGGAACACCTGAGATTCGCGAGTTGCGACAACTGCGTGAAGAGAACGTGCGCCTCAAGCAAGTCGTCGCCGACCTGACCCTGGATCGGCACGTTCTGCAAGACGTGCTTAAAAAAAAGTGGTGAGGCGGGTGCGCCGCACCGGCGTGTTGCCGCAGGTTCGCACGGTCTGGCGCTTGAGCGAGCGGCGAGCCTGTAGAATCTTGGACGTCAATCGCAAGATGCTGCACTACCGCTCGGTCAAGCGCGATGATCCGGTGCTCCGCGCGCGCATCAAAGACATTGCCCAGAACCGTATCCGCTACGGGTATCGGCGGATTCACGTGCTGCTTCGCCGCGAAGGCTGGGCGGTCAACCACAAGCGCGTGCGTCGCATGTACCGCGAAGAAGGCCTTGTCCTACGGGCACGCGCACCCAAACGCCGGCGCGCGGCGATCGTGCGTGAAGCGCGCGTCATCCCCACGGCTCCAAATCAGAGTTGGTCGATGGATTTCATGCATGACGTGCTGGCAAACGGCACCAAGATCCGGCTCTTAATCATAGTCGATAACTTCAGCCGTGAGAGCCTTGCGCTCGAGGTGGACTACGGCTTCAGATCAGCGCAGGTCGTCGAGGTGCTGCGCAGGCTCGTTGCCGAGCGCAGCAGCCCCGAACGCATTCAGTGCGACAACGGACCCGAATTTCAGTCAGTGCAGCTCGATCAGTGGGCATACTGGACGCACGTCAAGCTCGACTTCTCGCGGCCCGGCCGCCCGTCAGACAACGCGTTTTGCGAATCGTTCAACAACCGCGTACGACAAGAGCTGCTCAATCCGAACTGGTTCACATCGCTTGTTGACGCCCGCGTTTGCGCAGTCGAATGGCGACGCGACTACAACACGAATCATCCCCACAGCTCGCTAGGAAATCTTGCTCCCGAAGAGTTCGCCCGGCGAGCGACGAACATGTCCTTACAAGCCGCGATTTCTGGAGCCACCGTGGAGTAAAAACGGGGACACGACCACACATCAATGGATCGAAGAATATCGAGAAGAGTGGGATAAACTCGCAACCTGACTTGTCGACCAACTGTTCCCAAAATAGCCGCAAACCCAGCGCAAGTTTATCTACCCCCCCGCTCGCATTTTTGGAAAGGAAGTTAGTTAGAGCTTTATAATTAGGCGGTAAACCATTAGGAGCTGAACTAAATATGGACCCGCCTTCTCAAAAGCGTCGAAACGAAGATCCAGCCGGCGACATGGCATTGCTGCGGCGCGGGGTCGAAAAGTATCTCGAACGAACGCGCACCTGCGATTTCGAAACAATCAATGTGATTTTGACCCTCAAACGCACCGCCGCAGATCTGGAAAACATGGTCTCGGGCTACTGCAAACCTTTCGACCTCTCGTCCGGTCGTTTGAACGTTCTAATGGTGCTCAATGCTCAGGCGGATCAAACGCTGGCGCTTTCGGAAATCGGCGACTACTTGGTGGTGAGCCGGCCCAACATCACCGGCCTCATTGATGGCTTAGTCCAAGACGGACTGGTGAAACGCATCAATAATCCGGAAGATCGCCGTATGGTGCTTGCACAACTAACCGACCAGGGCAAAGAATTCATCCGTAAGTTCGTACCTCAGCATCACCGCGCGCTGGCGGCCGCGCTTGGGCCGATGAGCAAACAAGAGAAACGCCAGCTTGTTCAGCTGTTGGATAAGCTGCGGGCGCACTTACGCAAGCTGGAAGTGCCTAATACTGAGCGCGTCAGCGCCTAAAGCTGCATTTTACGGTATAAGCAAAGAAGTTGCAGAGATCTGTGGGAGTTAGAAAACATGGCCGGTCGTGAAGGCACCTTGCCCGCTTCTACGTTAGAGGAGCGCACGCGCAGCGGGGGGCCGCCAGACAGGGGCACCGGCGGAACAGACATTGCGGCCCCGCCGGGTCGCAAGCGCCGCATTATCATTCCCATCGTGGTAGTCGTGGTGATAATCGGGCTCTTCTACGGAATCCGCTACCTCGTCTTCTCCGCACACCACGTGTCCACCGACGATGCCCAAATCGCCGGCAACATAACCACGCTCAGCCCCAAGGTGAAGGGACAAGTGACGAGCGTTTCTGTGACGGACAACCAATTCGTGCACAAAGGCTACACACTCGTCACGCTGGACGATCGCGATTACCGAGTTGCCGTGCAGCAGGCGCAAGCCGCGTACCAACAAGCGCTGAGCAATCTGCAAGCGGCGCAGCAAGCAGTTCCGCAGCAGTCAACATTGACCGCAGCGCAAACGCAGCAGGCTGCCGCCGGCGTTGCGCAGAGCTCCAGTGGTATAAGTGCCGCCGAAAGCAATGTCGCTGCCGCGCGCGAGAAGGTGCGACAGGCGCAAGCACAATTGGCCGCAGCGAACTCAGCGGCGGTAAAAGCAGAGCAGGACTTAAAAAGAGCCCAAACGCTTGCTGCGCAGGGAGCAGTTGCACAATCGCAGCTCGATCAGGCACGAGCTGCATACGATGCCGCAATAGCCAATCGCGACGCGGCTTCGCAAGCAGTGGCAATGGCTGAGGCGGGTGTGCGGCAGGCGTTGGCCGGCGTGGCGCAAGCGCAAGCATCGGTGCAAGCAAGCGAAGCACAGTTGTTGCAAGCGCAGACCGGCAGACAAACAACCGAAATCAAATCTTCGCAGGCTGCCGTGAGCGCTGCTCAAGTGAAAGCAGCGGCAGCTGCACTGGCAAGCGCCAAATTACAAGAATCATATACGAGACTGACCGCCCCTATTGATGGGGTGGTGAGCAAGAAGTCTGTCAGCGTGGGCGATACGGTCACGGTTGGCCAGCCGCTGATGGCAATTGCCGATCAGCGCAATCTGTGGATCATCGCAAATCTCAAGGAAACGCAAATTAACAGCGTACGCGTGGGACAGCCGGTCGACATCCATGTCGATGCTTTTCCCAAACGGAAATTCACGGGGGACCTCCAGAGCTTGTCTCCGGCGACCGGCGCCACTTTTGCCCTGATACCACCCGACAATTCGAGCGGCAACTTCACGAAGGTCGTGCAGCGCGTGCCCATTCGCATCGTCTTCGACTCAACAACCGACCCGCAACACGTACTGCGTCAAGGCCTTTCGGTAGAAGTGGTCATCGATACATCGAGCCATTAACGCTCTTCGGCACCCGTATCTAATGTAACTAGAGAACCATGGCAACTCCAGAAAAATTGATCACCGGCAACAAGTGGTTGATCACCCTGCCGGTCATGCTCGCGGCCCTGACCGCCGTGCTGGATGCCAGCATCGTCAACGTCGCTATTCCGAGCATGCAGTCGAGCTTTGGAGCCGGCGTCGACGAGATCGACTGGGTCATCACGGGCTATCTCATCAGCAACGTCATCATCATTCCAACGACTGGTTGGATGTCAAGCGTCTTCGGACTAAAGCGCTATTTCGCGATGAGCCAGCTGCTCTTTGTCGTCGCTTCGTTCTTGTGCGGCATTTCCTGGAATCTGCCGTCGCTCATCTTCTTCCGCATTCTGCAGGGCATCGGCGGCGGCGCAATCTTACCCGTTGCGCTGACCATCCTGCTCGAGGCGTTTCCAGCGTCTGAGTTTTCAATCGCCTCGGCGCTGTTCGGCATCGGGGCTACACTCGGGCCGGCAATTGGTCCCACCTTAGGAGGCTGGCTCACCGACACGCTGTCGTGGCAGTGGATATTCTTCGTCAACGTACCCATTGTAGCGCTCTCGATCTTATTGAGTCAGGTTCTGATCGGCGAAAATCCCGATGTGCACGCGAAGCGGCGCGGGGCGCCGATTGACATTTGGGGTCTGGTCACGGTAGCGGTTTGGTTGGGCACGATGCAAGTCGTCCTGCAAGAAGGCCAAAAAGATGGCTGGTTCGAGTCCGGATTCATTGTGGCGCTGAGCGCTATTTCGCTCGCGTCATTTGTGGCTTTCTTGATCCTCGAATTGCGGCTGCAGCACCCGCTGATCAACTTGCGCATCTTTTCCAACCGAAATTTCGCTGTCGGTTCTTTTGCAGGTGCGATGTTGGGCGCCGCCCTATTCGGAGCAATTTTTATACTACCGTTGTTTGCCGGCAGTCTATTGCATTACACCGCCTTGCAGATCGGCTTGGTGCTGCTGCCTGCTGCGCTCGTGAGTTTGGCGTTCTTTCCTCTGGTCGGTCGTTTCGGCGCAAAAGTAGACCCACGCTGGTTGATGGCGATCGGAATTTCATTATTCGTAGCGTCTCTGGTGGGCAACGGGTTCATTGACAGGCAGACATCTTTTGGCCAGCTCGTTTGGCTACAGATATTGCGTGGCGCCTCATTGCCGTTCTTATTCACGTCGGTGGGCGCACTCGCGTTAACGGATTTGAAGCCACGAGAAAAAGCGGACGGTTCGTCGCTGTTCAATTTGACGCGCACACTGGGCGGTTCTATCGGTATCGCCGTCATCGCCACAACACTGCTCGACCGGCAACGGTTTCACTTCGAACGTTTCGGCGAGTACGTGACGCAGTTCGCTCTTGGCACGCGCCTGCAATTGCTACGATTGACCGCAGGCCTCGAAAGCCACGGCGTCAATCCCGTGGTCGCACCTCAGAAAGCCAGCGCGGTGTTGTCATTGCAGTTGAGCCAAGCAGCGTACGTGAAGGCCTTTGATGATGTCGCTTTAGCGCTGGCCGTCGTGTTCGCGTTCACTTTTCTTTTGATTGCGCTTTTCCGCAAGCCGACGCACCTGCAAGCAGGGCCGCAGGCCGTCGTTGAATAGAATGGTTAAAGTCTAGCGAAGTCCGGGCAGCGTGGCTTCGCCGACGCTTTGCTGCAATGCATTCACAAAGTACTCCGTGCGCGACGGCGCGCCACCCAGCGCGATCGCCGCCTCCAGATTTCGCTCGGCTGCACGGACGTTGGTCTGCACGAGATCGATCATGCCGGCGACGAACCGTCCGGGGCCGTATGTCGGATCGATCGCGGTGGCCTTCCGCGCATCTGCAGTTGCCCCAGCCATATCGCCGTCGTTCATATCCAAGATTGCAAGACTTGTATACGGTTCCGGACGTGCTTCGCGTGCCAGAGCTTCCGTAAACCAGGAGCGAGCACGGCCGGTATCTCCCGAAGCCTGCGCCGTCAGCCCGGCAAGGTAGGGGCCACGCCAATCGCGGGGCGCCGCATCGGCAACACCGCGAAATGCATTGCTCGCAAGCTCAAGCCGCCCGCTTAGCAAGGCAGCACTACCCGTGCTCAAACCGCCTTCGATGTCGACGTTGTTCCGTGAAAGTTGCATACCCAATTTCTTCTGCAGCGCTGTGGTGGATTGGTTGGGATCCGCTCGCGGCAGTGCGCGGGTGAAGTTGAGATCCTGGCCGACGCCGACGACATAGCTGCGAGCATCCGCAATGACCGCGGCGAGCGGCTTCGGCGCGGGAGTTGGCGGCGCGCTTTCGGGGTTCGGGTTACTGGAACCCGATGTGGTCGCCCACGGTGGTCGCGCAGGCGTTGCGGCCGGTTCTGCCGAGGCTGCTGCGATACGAATCACTCCGCGAGGCGGCGGCCTGCGAGTGCTGCGTGCAGCCGGGGTGGGTGAGGGTGTGGCCGTCGGAGTGGGCGTCGGTGAGCTTGCAAGTGCTACTGCAGTCGGTGATGGACTGGGCTGGACGATCTGCTGTGCTTTCAGCGCCGGCATTTTGATAGGATGCTTTCCGCTCGCGTTCGTCACGCCGGCGCGACGATACAGCGCGAGCGCCTCGCCCCGCCGGCCTATCTTTTCGAGCGCCTCCGCACGGCCGATCATGGCTGGTTTGAAACCGGGTGAGCGTTTCAGTTCCGCATCGAAATCTGAAAGGGCGGCTGCGTACAGATGTTCGTCGAGCTCGACGATTCCGAGATTATAATGAATGAAAGCCATGTTTGGGTCGGCAGCCGAGGCAGCACGTAATTGCGCATCGGCCCGTTCGCGATCGCCGGCCCGGTAATACAGCTGGCCCAGCGCCACGAAATTCCAGGCATAAGCGCGATCCGCACTCTCGCCGGCTAGATAAAAGCGTTCGGCGGCGCCCCGATCACCCGCACGAAGCGCGACGTTACCGGCCCGATTGTCCACGACCGCGTCCGTCGGGTTGTCCGAAACAGCTTGCTCCGCCGCTTTGAGCGCGCCCACCGGCTCGCCGGCAGTCATGAGATCCTCAGCGCGGTCGATTGCCGGCCTATTTTCGCTGCCTGGTTGATGAGCGCGCAGCCACGCCATCGGCTTATCAAGGGCTGACGGCAACGTGAGGGCCGGTAAAAAGTTAACCGCCACCGCGACCAGCGCTGCGGCGGTCACGATAACTGCGACCCATACCAGAATTCGCTCTATAATTCGTGCCACGTGCCTGCTTCTTTTCGTGCCCTTTAATAACGGACCTTGACGTCAGCTTGGTTGCGTAGAAACGCTTGTCCCCCAAACTTACTAGGCCCAAGTGACATTCTGCCCATGTTTGTGTCGCGTGTACGGCGAAAGATTGTGACATGTACCTCCGTCGCCGCCGGCCATCATGGCCGGACGTTTTAGTTCGCTATTTGGCGTGGCTGTGTCTGCTGTTAGCGCTATGGCCCACGCTTGGGTCGGCGGCTGCGACGACAGCGGTTCCGGTCATCACGAACATCGCCGGGGCGGTCGAAGTGCGCAACTCGACCGGCTCGTCGCACGATATCATTTCCTCCCAAATCGTGCACAGTGGCGACATGTTGGTTACCGGGATCGATTCGCTCGCCGTTGTTCATCTAGCCGACGTCGGCCGCGTGCGCTTGGGTCCGGGAACGACGACCACGGCAACGAGCACCGCATCGACGTTGTCGTTTGGCATCGCCTCGGGCTCGATGTGCGTCGAGAGCGAACGGCCGGCGATCACGATTCAAGCCGGAGCGCTGTCAATATCTGCCGCAGCCGACGGCACGATCTTCGATCTCATCAGAGATGCGAGTGGAACGCGACTCGCGGTCTATCAGGGTCTCGTTGCAACGCAGCTCAACGGCAAAGATATTGGAAGCGTAAAGAGCGGCGAAGCCTTTTCGAGTCCTCGTAACGGTGCCCCGGGTGCCGTCCCTATACAAACCGTTACGTCGGCGTTCTCGGCTTTGCACTGTCCGGATGAGGCAATCGTCGCGCAGGCTATGGCTACTCCAACTCCCTCGCCTCCAGTTTCGGCTGGGAGCGGTGGTGGCGGCGGTATCATAGGCATTCTGCTTGGCATTGCAGGCCTAGCGGCCCTTGCTGGCGGTCACGGCGGGGGCGGTGCTCCGCAGCCAGGGCCTTCGATGACACCATCACCAGGCGCACTCGGCGCCGACACAACCGCTCTTTCATTCCTCGTTGGCGGGCCGGCGCAACGGTTCAACGCGTCGGAATCAAATTATACGGGTCCGATATCCGCGGTTAGCGGTGATCCAACTGTTGCAATCGTTACTGGCTCTGGTAACGGCCCTGGACCTGTCACATTTACAGTCAATGCTCTAAGAGCGGGAAGTACTAACATAACGGTCAGCGATAACCACGGACAAAGAGTTACCGTAAGTGTTACCGTCAACCCACCTGGCAGCTTGATGGTTGACAAGAGCAGCCTCTCATTCATCGTTAACAGCTCGCAACAATTTAATGCTTCGGAATCGAACTATACTGGCGTAATCACGGCGACTAGCTCAGACCCAACCGTGGCTACGGTATCCGGATCCGGTAACGGACCGGGTCCGGTAACCTTTACCGTCTCACCGGTTGGAGCTGGAAATGCAACCATAATAGTCAGCGATAATCATGGGGGAACCCAGAACGTTAGCGTCACCGTTGTGGGCCCACTCATTGTCAGTACCAACATGATTGTCTTGAACGCAACTACAACAAATCTGCCATTTAACGCGTCGGAGACAGCATATACAGGCCTCATCAGTGCGGTGAGCAGCGCGCCCGGCGTCGCATCGGTCAGCCCGGCGTCTGGTCCAGGTCCGGGTCCGGTGACCTTCACCGTCACGTCAATTTCGCCGGGAACGGCCACGATAACGGTGACCGATGACCACGGGGGTTCACAAGTCGTCAACGTTACGGTTGAGGGTCCGCTCAGCGTCAGCACCAACACCTTGACGATAGTTGGTCTTGCCAATACCGGCACATTTACCGCTTCAGAGAGTTCGTACAGCGGTACTATTTCGGCGGTATCTTCGAACACTTCCGTTGCAACGGTCAGCCCTGCGTCCGGCCCTAGTCCAGTGACATTTACCGTAACCTCGGTGATAGTCGGTAATGCTAACATCATCGTGACTGATGATCACGGCGGGCAACAAAAAGTCTTAGTGTCGGTGACGAGTGGAGCCATGTCGGTAACTCCTGCAACGCTCATGTTTAACACGATCGCCGATCCGCCTCAGACTTTCACGGCGACAGATGCCTCGGCGACGACTTTCACCGCGGTCCCGGTTGATCCGACCGTAGTCACCGTCACCCTGACGTCGTCGACGGCCACAACCGCTACATTCAGCGTCCAGCCATTGGCGCTTGGCAAGACCACCATTAACGTGATGGACACCATTCCTGGATCTGCCGCCGCGGTCAGCGTGGGCGTCGGTCAAAGCCCGCTTCTGAAGAAACGTCACCCAGTTGGCACACCAAAGCCGCCGACACCGGCGCCAAGTCCTCAGCCCGAGCCGCGCCAAAAACTTCCGCCGGTCGTCGGGCGGCCGGTGCAGCCGCTTGGTCCGCCGGCCATCAAGCCCATTAATCCGGCTGGCGACCCTCTGGGTGGTAACCCCATGGGTGGCGGTGGTGCCCAACATCAAACTTACGGCGCGTTGACCGCTACTGCGCTTGGAATAGTCTTTAAGAATCCGCTCGGCCCGCAAGCGCTGAGCGTGTTCGAACTCAACTATACCGGCCGGTTCTCCGCAGTCTCAGCGAATCCAAATGTGGTCACTGTTGGCTCGCCGACAGCTCTTGGCCCCAATGGATGGTTCATGCTCACGCCGCACAATCCGGGAATTGCGATCGTTCACATTACGGACGATCACGGCGGGGTTCGGGATATTTTCGTGACCGTCCAATCCCCTGAGATCATGAAGCCGCCGCCGGGTGTCCATGGGCCAAATACGCCAGGCCATCCACCAGCCGGCCCGTAATCAACCGGCCTCATGAAGATCCTGATGGAGTTGGAAGACACCTTCGGCGACATCATCCGTAAGTCGTCGCATGGAGCGGGTAAATCACCGCAAGTATTAAGTCAAGAAACCGGACTCGATGCGAAGCGTATTGCCGAGCTCGTCGCTGATCAAGCGCAGCCAACCGAGAATGAGGCGCGCGCCCTCGCCAAATTGCTCAACCTCGATCCAGGCAAGCTCGCCGACATCGCACTGAGACGCTGGCACCCGCAAGAATTGGAACAACCTTCCTACATCGGCCACCAGATCAATAAGCCCCATCCGAGCAACGGCTACTTTGTCATTCTCCACGACCAACAAGTTGCGGCATTCGTCGATCCGGGTGGTGCCCAAGAAAATATCATCAGCACTCTCAAGCGCGCACCCGTCAAGCTGCAATACATCCTCTTGACGCACAAGCACCGCGACCACTGCGATGCTTTGCGCCCAGTTCGTGCTGCCTTTCCCGACGCACAACCGGTGATCCACCGCTTGGATGCGTTAGCACTAGGCGATGCTGTTCGCGGTGCGATCGGCATCAAAGACGGCGACTCGCTCCCGTTCGGCGACGGCGAAATCCGGCTGCTGCACACGCCCGGCCATACCGACGGGTCGTCGTGCTTCATTTATAAGAGCTCGCTTTTTAGCGGCGACACCCTGTTCGCGGGCTCTGTGGGAAAGATCTTTGGCGAGCGCCACGGCTACCTAGACCTGCTGCACGGGGTCGGCACTAAGCTCTTTTCACTGCCTGAGGCCACCGTTGTCTTGCCAGGACACGGACCGCCTTCAACCATCGCCGAGGAGCGAGCGCACAATCCGTTTTTCTAGGCAGTTCTGGCCTCTTCGCCGGAGGCGGCGCCCAATTTGCCACGAAGGCAGAATCAATGATTTCTTTGATTAACTCAGCAACGCTGCGGCGCAGCACGCGGTGCTTTTTGGTCCTGAGCGCTGCTGCCGGCATGCTGCTTGCAGCCTGTAGCACGAATGCGGGCTTTGGTACGCCCGCGTCCAATCCTCAGCCGCTTGGGCCGGGCTATCCAGGCAGCGCGGCAGCGTCGCCGTTGCCCTCCGGCAGCGTCGTTCCGATGATAGGTGGAGAAGGCGACATGATGCAGCCCAGCGCCAACGCATCACCGCTTGCAACAGCAAGCCCTCTCCCGAATACTCTGACCATCGAAGGCGCTTCGCTGCATCTCGCATACGATGGCGCGGCTGCTGACCCGGCCAAAGCGCCGCGATTACTCGAGCTTGCTTTTGCGTTGCAAAATACGACAAAGAAGCCGGAAAAGATTGCGGACATCAAAGTACGTTCTGATAAGACCGTTGTAGCCGATCAGACCGTCGCGGTCACCGCCGCCGCTGAACAAACTTCGCAGGCTGCATTCGTCACGCTCAAGACCGCAGACGACCCTCTCAAATACAAGCAGTTGACAATCGATTTCATCAATGATGCGAAAAAGACGATTAGCACGCAAACGCTCGACGTGCCGCAGCAAGACTTCGCCTTCACGCCTTTGAGTGAGAAACATCCCAAGGGCGGCGTTTCGATAGACAGCGTTGAAATCTCGCGCGTTGATGGGCCGGGCGGCCTCCATTTCGAATGTACTTTCGCGCTCACCAATGCCGGTACGACGCCGGCGCAAATCAGTCACTTCACGATCACGCCGCCGAAGAATTCGGCGGTCAAAGTCCCCATCGTGCTGCTGGTGCCGGGGCGCTCGACCTCGGGCTTCGTCAGTATTGTCTTGCCTTTTGATGGAAAAGCGCTCCCAGCGGGTACGTACACCGTCATGGCAATGCAAGGTAAAGCGACGGTCGCCAAGGGCGCAGCGATCCTACTTTAAAGAAGGCGATACGAGCACTGCCATGGCACGCGAACGCGACCTATTAGAAATTGACGTGCTGTTCGTCGGCGCTGGCCCAGCCAGCCTAGCCGGTGCGATTCGGCTTGCACAGTTGTATGAAGAACACAATACCGCCGTGAAATCTGGCGCAAAAACCGGACCGCTCTTATCGGCAGAAAATATCTTGGTGATCGACAAGGCGCGCGGAATCGGCGATCATGGAATCTCGGGCGCGGTGCTCGATCCGCGCAGCATGCGCGAGTTGTTCGGAGATTTTCTCGCGGCCGGCTGTCCGGTGGAAAGCCCGGTGACCAGCGACGCATTTTGGCTGATGAGCAAAACTTCGCACGTCCGTGCGCCCATTACGCCGCCGCCCATGAGCAATCACGGCAAATACGTCGCCAGCCTCAATAAGATCGTGAAGTGGCTGGCGAGCAAAGCCGAAGAACTCGGCGTGCAAGTCTTTCCCGAAACGCCGGGGCAAGAATTGCTCTATGAAGGCGAACGGGTCATCGGTGTCCGCGCCGGTGATAAGGGCTTAGACAAGAACGGAAATCCCAAACCGAACTATGAGCCGGGCCCGGATCTGATTGCCAAGATCACCGTGCTCGGAGAAGGTCCGCGTGGGACCCTTGCCAAGCGACTGAACCAGAAGCTTGGGTTGGACAGCGGAAAAAACCCGCAAGTGTATTCGATCGGTATCAAGGAGCTCTGGCAGATGCCTAAAGGCTCGACGCCCGCCGGTCAAGTCATTCATACGCTTGGGCACCCTCTCGATGACGATACTTTCGGCGGCGGCTTCATCTATGCGATGGCGGATGATATCTGGGATATCGGTTTCGTGGTTGGGCTGGACTACAAGGACCCGCTGCTCGACCCGCACGCGAAGTTTCAGGAATTCAAGATGCACCCCAGCGTCGCCACCTTGTTGCAAGGCGGACAGATGTTTCGCTACGGCGCGAAGGCCATTCCCGAAGGCGGATGGTTCTCGATGCCGCGTCCCTACGCCGATGGCGTTTTACTGAGCGGTGACAGTGCGGGCATGCTCAATCCGATGAAGCTCAAAGGCATTCACCTGGCGATAAAGTCCGGTATGTTAGCGGCGCAAACGTGCCTGAATGCGGTCCTGAGTGGCGACAGCTCAACACAAACCTTGCAGTCGTACCAAGCTGCCATCGAATCGAGCTGGATTCGCTCCGACCTGTATCCCGCGCGCAACTTCCACCAAGGCTTCGAGCGCGGGCGAGTGGTGGGTATGCTCAACGTCGCCCTGGGGATGGTCACGGGCGGGCGCGGTTTTGGCATCCACGATCGCTTGCCCGGTGAGCCAGGCTATGCACGGATGGAAAAGCTCGTGGACTACTTCGGCCGTAACGTGCCGGGCTTCGAGCGGCCACGTTATGACGGCAGGCTGACCTTCGGCAGGCTCGACGATGTCTTTCGCAGCGGCACGAAGCACGACGAAAACGCTCCGTGTCATCTCATCGTGCACGATACCAGCATCTGCGCATCTCGCTGCGCCGCCGAGTTTGGCAATCCGTGTCAATATTTCTGCCCCGCGGCTGTATACGAAATGGTGAAAGCGCCGGCCGGCAGCGCTGAGATGAGTAAAGACGGCTTTGCGGATTCAGGTAATCGGCTACAGATAAACTTCGCCAACTGCGTGCATTGCAAGACGTGCGACATCATGGATCCGTACCAAATCATCGACTGGGTGCCGCCCGAAGGGGGCGGCGGCCCGGTCTACACGAGCATGTGAGCTCTCGGGAGACATGATGATAAAAGAAATGGCCTTCGTGGCTTATTCGGTGAAAGACGTACCGCGGTCGGTCGCATTTTATCGCGACACCATCGGGCTCACGCCCGCTTCCACGTCGTTTGGCGACCAGTGGGTGGAGTTCGACGTCGGCAGCACGACCTTCGGGATCGGCAATGGTGAAAGCATCGGCATCACGCCCGGATCGGCATTTAGTGCGTCGTTTGAAGTGGATGACGTGGCGGCGATGCGAGAGCAGCTCAAAGCTAAGGGCGTCGAAGTCACCGACGTGTCCGAATCACCTGTGTGTTTTAGCTGCTTCGTGACCGATCCGGACGGCAACCGTTTCGCGCTCCATCAGCGCAAAGGCTAAGACCGGCTCCGTAGAGCTGCACACCGAGCCTGCAATCGCCTATGCCCGCAAGCACGCGCTTGAGGCTTGCTTGATAATGCAGCGCGGCGACGTGCTCGCGGAATTCTACGGAACCGGTTTTGCCAAAGATCAAGCGCACGCGCTCTACAGCGGCACGAAAAGCTTCTGGGGTCCCACGGCACTTCTCGCCAGAGCGGATGGGATTCTCAAACTCGATGAAGCCGTCAGCGAAACCATTACGGAGTGGCAGGACGACCCGCAAAAAGAACGCATCACGATCCGCATGCTGTTATCGTTGACGGCAAGCTATGGATCCGGCGGTCTTGGCATGGCAGTTCCGAGCTATGAGCGCTCAATCGGCGTGCCGCTAAAAGACCCTCCCGGAACGACGTTCACCTATGGCGGCATCGCGCTGCAAGTCTATGGCGCAGTTTTGGCGCGCAAGCTGACGGCGCAACGCATGACTCCGCATGAATATCTCCGCGAACGTCTGCTTCAGCCGGCCGGCGTCGCGGTTGCCTCGTGGCGCACACTTAAAGACGGTAATCAAACGCTTCCTACCGGAGCTTTCCTGACTGCCAGCAATTGGCTTGCTTACGGTCGCCACATACTCGCGCGGCGCGCGAGTCTCGCTGTATGTTTTCAGGGTTCGGCGCAAAATCCGCGTTATGGGTTAGGCTGGTGGCTTGGTGTAAAAAACGCGCCCGACGATCTCGTGTATGCGAGCGGTTCCGGTGGTCAAGCGCTCTACCTTATTCCGTCGCACGAGCTTGCGATCGTTCACTTCGGCACGAGCAGCTCGTACAAACATGAGGCCTTCATGCGCCAGCTGTTTGGGCGAGGGTGAACCCTCGCGATTCATTGAAAAATTAGTTGCTCAGAAAAGTTTGTTGGAACAGCGCGTTGACCCAGCCAAATTTGGGGCGCGTGTAGCGCCTTGGATCGTTGACATTAAATGATTCGTGCAGCGCACCATCACCGGCCGCGGACAGCGCGAGTTCCTGGCGAATGCGGTCCTTTTCGTTGCCGTTTTCGCTCGTGCGATACTGGACGATCAAACTCATCGGCCACACAAATCCCGCCGGCGTATGCGGACTGCCCACGCCCGATCCGAAGTGGCCACGAAAATAATACGGGTTGGCTGAGCTCAAAATGAACTGGCGCGTGCGCGTGTAGGCGCCCCGGTCGTACGGGTAACCGAAAAGCGGCATGGACAAAAGGCTAGGCACGTTAGCATCGTCCATGAACTTTGCGTGGCCCAGTCCGTCGATCTCATACGCGTAAATCTTGCCCCGCTGGGTATTGAAGATGCCTGTGTCTTCGATCGCCTGCTGGATGCGCTCCGCGGCGAGCTCGGCTTTGTTGGCGCTGCGGTCGTCGTGATAGTAGCGCCGTAAAAAACCGGCCATGGTATGCAAAGTTGTCGCGGCAAACATATTCTCCGGAATGTTATAGTTGTAGACCTGGTGATCGTCGCTCGGCCGGTACGCGCTCCACACAAGACCTATTCCCTCTTTGATCTGGTGCTCGTTGCGATGATAGCGTGACCGGTCAGTATGGTGCTGCTCGACGATCATCGTGTGCAAAATTATTTGCAACTCGCCATAAAAGCGTTGGTCAAAAATAGAATCGTCGCCGGTGGCTTGCACGTAACGGTCGGCCAAGCGCACGGGATAGCACAAGGAGTCCAATTCGAATTTTTGCTCGGCTATGCTGTAATCCCGATGAAACGCGTTGGCATAAGGATCCAGGGCGATCAGGCGCTCCTGGCGAGCGATAACGCCTCGCACCAGAGCGCGCTTGTAAAACAGCGACATGGATTGCACGCTGGAGTCGCGCAGCCACATGGCGTCGATATCGCCCGTGCTGACATACGTCGTGCTGTCGGGAGCTTTAAAAAAAAGGCCGGCGTTGACGTCGGCTGCGTGAGCGTAGACTGTGAGCACGTCGGCCGCGCTCGAAACACTGAAGGTGGAAAACAAAATCAGCAGCGCGATCAGGACAGGTCGTAGCGTGATTGTGTATCCAGGGCTCACAGTTATGTTATCGTCCCCGCAATCAATTTGTTCAGCGGAACTCGCTCGGCCAGGAATCGATTACCGGACCGTCGTCGGCGATCGCGAGATGCGCCACCGCTGCTCCCGGGTAGGCGAGAATGCCGTCTTCCAAGTCGAGCACCCAGGCGTCTGTGGCGACGCGCACAACTCCGTCGCCGACCGGGCGCCCCCATAGGTCTCGCAAATCGGCGATAACGCCGCCGGCAGGCAGCATGGTTCCCGGTGCTACGCGGAAGTCCAAGATGCCCGCGGCCGGCGGAAAGGGGCCGTCTTCGCGCCGCATGCGCCGCGTGTGCGGCGGCTGGGGGATGATCGGCATGAGCTCCCGCTCTCCCGGCAGCATGCTCGCCCAGCGCATCAGGTTGCGAAGGCCCACGACGCACGCCCGTACCGCGAGGGCATCGGCCACCGTATGGGGGCCCAGCTCGACCGTAAAGGTGGGCAGGCGCAGCTCTTGCAGCGCTGCGCCGGTGCTGGACCGGTGCAGTTCTCGTCCTACATAACCCTTGACGTTGTACTCGATAACGGCGGGGAACCCGAATGCTTTGGCCATTTCGTCGATGCGATCTGATAATTGCTGCGCCGCGGCTTTTTCCGCGTCGTTGCGGTACAGCACCCGATCCCGAATGACGAACGGTATCGATAGAATTGATGCGCAGTGCAGGTCGATGTAAAAGTCGGCCGACGTCCGGACCGCCTCCAACACAGACGCGGTAAGCCGCTCATATACCGTCAATTCGCGATTGTCGCCAAAATCGCGGCGAGCACCGGGAAAGGTTCGATTTGGATCGCGGTCGTCATAATACGGATGCCGGCGGCGGATGCGCAGCCCCGAGGGGTTCAAGCTGGGAATACACACCACGGTGCCGCTCAACTCTCGGCACAATTCTTTGGTGAGCAGCCGGTGCAAGACCAAAATGCCCGCCACCTCGTCGCCGTGGATATTGGCCGTGAGCCATAACACCGGCCCCTCGCGCAAGCCTTGCGCGATGATAACGGCAAGCGAATCCGAACCGCCGGTGGGCAGCTGCGGCCCTTCGAAGGCACCGTAACTCAGCTCTCCGGGCACGGCATCGCATGACCCGATGCTCAGTGCGGTTCGGGGCAAAATGCGACCTCCTTTAGCGAAGGAGCGTTGGAGTTAAGCGCCTACCCAGCGAACGACTGCGACTTGTTCCTCGTCGAGCAACACGCTCACCACGCCGGACGGAAATCGAATTCTCGTTGGCCCGTCGGCGTTAAGGCGCACATACAACATCGAACGCTCGATTCTTTCTCCCTGCCGCGAAGTTTCGCGGAGGATGAGCGTCCGCTCGTCCTGTATGCCCATGTAGTCATAGACGACACTTTCGATGAAGGGCGTCGTCAAACGAGAAGCTGTGCCATCGGGAGTATCGGAGCGATTGCTCTCGCGCTCCTGTTGCATCTTAACGTCGATGTGGACTTCCGCGAAGAGCCGGTCGCCAAGGGTGGCGCGATGCACCCCGGTTTTTGGAAACGCGAGCGTCGGCTCCCATTTCGTGCTCCCACGTGATGTTGCGGTGGCAGATTCTTGCCGGCCCGCGTCCGTCGTCCAGCGCCTTGATCTCGGCACGTGCTATTCCCCTATCAGCAGTTAACGTTTCCTTAATAATATCGGCAATCTTAGCCGCGAATTATGACCCAAAACGCCTCACGGGCGTTCCAAGCGCTCAACGATGCGAGCGCCGCAGCAGTGCTCGTAAAACTCGACCGGACCGGCAGCAGGAATCAGCGCCCTCTGAAATCCCAGTTCCTTCAATGAGACCAGGGCTCGTTGCGTGAGCAAGCCGCCCACGCCTTTGCCTCGGTACGATACGTCGACACCCATAGGACCGAAGATACCGACGTCCGACTTATCCAGCCACTGGTCGAGCCACCAATAGCGTAGCGCACGCTGCTCGTAGGTGACGAATCCACGCGTGTCGCCGCGCGCATCACGCACGAACCAGTTCCAGCCTGCTTGCGCCTCGCGCGGCCAAGAACCTCCGAAGGCCGTAGCGATCCAGTCAACCTCCGGCTGGGAAGCGCCATGTTGCGAAATAAGTGTGAGCTTCGCCGCTGCTAACAAGGCCTCGTGAGCGCGCTGGTCAGCGCAGAAATTGTCCAGCTCGACGAGCATGTTGATTATCGGTCGCATGCGAACTGCAGGCGGTACTTCATCGCGTTAATATTCACGGAGCATCGTCTTTGCCGTCGCCCACACCTGCCCTTCGGCGCCCGCTCGTTCATCAAACCTTTAGCGCGCTGCGTCATCACAATTATCGCCTCTACTTCGCGGGCCAAGCACTCTCGCTCATCGGCACCTGGATGCAGATCGTCGCAGCCGGCTGGCTGGTGCTGCGCATCACCAACTCTCCTTTCTTATTGGGGTTGGTGACCGCGATGGAGACCTTGCCGTCGCTGTTCTTCTCGCTCGTGGCCGGAGCGCTTTCGGATTTGTTTGATAAACGCCGCATCGCAATCGTGACGCAGACGTTGTCGGCCTTGCAGGCGCTCGTGTTGGGCATACTGGTGCTTACCAACCATGCGACGTTTTGGAACATCTTCTGGCTGGCTTCGTTCGCCGGTCTCGTCAACGCGTTTGATCTACCTATCCGGCAATCACTGATCTTCGATATTGTGGGCGCCGACGATCTCGTCAATGCGAGCGCGCTCAATTCGGTGGTGTTCAACGCCGCGCGCATCATCGGTCCGGCCATAGCTGCTACCATTATAGTGCACTTCGGGGAGGCGGCAAACTTTTTTGCAAATGCCGGCTCCTATGCATTCGTGGTCGCTGCGTTGGTCAGCATGCGCACGCTGCCGCAAAGCGGCATAACCTCGCGCCGCCGCTACATCACCCAAAGCGCGCTCAACGGCGTTGCCTATGTCGTGCGTCACCCATTGCTGTCGCGCATGTTCGTCGCACTCTTCATATATAGCGTGTTTGGTTTCAACTACATCTTATTGATGCCCGTGATCGCGAAGCTGCAGCTGCACGGCACCGCAACCGCTCTGGGTTTCTTGTTGAGCAGCCTGGGTGTCGGAGCGCTGGCGGGTTCGCTGGTTCTCGCCGCACGCGGGGCGTCGCGTTTTCGCTCTCTCGTTGCGATGTCGTTCGTCTTTCCGGTCTCTTTGATCGCCTTTTCCTTCGCAAAGACGCTGCATTGGGCTAGTTTTCTCGCGGCGGTGCTCGGTTTTTGCATGGTACAATTCATCGTACGCTTCTCAACTTTTCTGCAAACCGAAGCGAAGAATTCTATGCGCGGCCGGGTCTTAGGATTGTATAATATGTTTTTGATTGGCTTGGCGCCATTCGGCGCATTACAAGCAGGTGCATTGGCCGAACGGTTTGGCGCGGGAACCGCGCTTATGGCCGGCGGGGTTTTGTGCATCCTCGCGTCGTTATTGCTAGTGGGAAAAAAATGACATTCTTTCGCGCTGCCGCCGCTATGTTTGCCCTCGGAGTGCTCATCCAGGTGCCGGATCTTGCGCGAGCAGATGTTGTTCGCCCGGTGACCAGGCAAGATCTCTCACTGCTTGCAAAGACGGTCGCCGGCGTAGCGGCACGATATCCGATGCGGACGGCGCAGCTGGGCGTCGCGATTGTGGAGGCGCGCAGCGGACGGCGCCTGCTGCAATGGCAAGCGGAGCACGAATTCGCCCCAGCTTCAAACTTCAAACTTTTGGTGGGCGCGAGCGCGCTCGCCTATTTAGGCCAAGGCTTTCAATACCGGACGACACTTTTGGCGCGCGGTGTGGTCAGCAAGCGCGTGCTCGAAGGCGACCTGCTCTTAGTAGGCGGAGGCGATCCGGTTTTGAGCCGCACCGACCTGCGCCAAGCGGCGGTAGCCGTAAAAGCGGCGGGGATCCAAAAGATAACTGGTACGGTTTTGGTGGATGGATCTATTTTTGACGGCCAACGGTATGGCGCCGGTTGGGCTTGGGATGACATGCCGTACTATTATCAGCCGCCGATTCAAGCTTTGGCGGTTGACGAGGGAACCGTCGGGGTCACGGTCGTGGCTGGGGCGCAGCCGGGCGCACCGGCCAGCGCTGCGCTCGAATCTGATCCCGGATCGATGTCGCTCGAATCGGATGCAACGACTGTTGCCGCGCATGGCCTCAATGACGTCGATTGTTTTCGCTCGCCCGGGAGTATGGTCATCCGCATCGTCGGGCATCTGCCGCTCAACGAAAAATCCGCAAGTTTCCGCTGCACCGTCGAAGATAGTGACGCGGACGGCGCCGCGATTTTCACGCAGATGCTGGCAGACAAGAGCATCACTACCGGCAGCGCTCCCCGTGGCCCCCTGCCGGCCAATGTCGCGCTCGACATAAGCGATGAAAGCCCAGCGCCTCCCCCTGCCGTACAACGCTACCCGGGCGCGACCGTTTTGTGGGAGCATGCATCACCGACGGTTGCGGACCTACTGAAGCGCATGATGCCGCCAAGCGATAATTTCATTGCCGAGCACCTCTTCAAGATGTTGCCGATCGCCGCGTTTGGCCGCCGCGGCTCCTTCAATGGCGGCGCGCAAGTAGAACAGCGTTTTATCGCTTCGCTCGGCCTGCCGCCGCAAAGCATTGATAACGGCGATGGCTCTGGCCTATCCCAAGGTGATCGGATCACACCGCTCGCTTTGGCGGAGACACTGCGCTGGGAAACGCGCAATCCAGCTGGACGCGTTTTCATGCAAGCTCTAGCAAAGGCAGGCATAAATGGCACCGTCCGCCGGCATTTGCGTGGTACGGATGCCGTTGGCCGCGTGCTTGCTAAGGATGGTTACATCTGGCACGTCTCCACGTTCTCGGGTTACGCCTATACAAGGCATCACGGCTTGATGATATTTTCTGTGATGTTCAACGATGCAAACGGTTCGCTGCGTCCGTTCTTGCAGGCCGAGGATATTATCGTGCGAACGCTTGTCGACTTGCCATGAAAAATAAGCAGTCCGATGGCGCAAAACCGCTCGTTGTGGTGGCCGAAACTCTCGCCACCGGCGGCATGGCTGAGCTGCGCTCGGCCGGTTTGGAAGTCTGTGACGCCGCCGGCCGCAATCAGGCCGAGCTGGCGGGGCTGCTGGCAACCGCGCAAGCGCTCATTGTGAGAAGCAAAACGAAAGTGACGAGCGCGCTGCTGGATGGAGCGCCTGCGTTGCGAGTGGTCGGGCGAGCGGGCGTCGGCGTTGACACGATCGACGTCGAAGCTGCGACGCGCAACGGCATCGTCGTGTTGAATACGCCCGATTCGAGCACTCTTGCGACCGCGGAACATACGATGACTCTACTGCTCGCGCTGGCGCGAAATGTCGTGTCCGCCAACCAACGCGTTCTTGCGGGCAGTTGGGATGCGCGCAACCTCGGTGGTACCGAGCTCGCCGGCAAGGTGTTGGGTATCGTGGGCCTGGGCCGCATCGGCGCTGCTGTTGCGGCACGGGCGCGCGCCTTCCAAATGATCGTCCTCGCACACGACGCGGTGATCAGCGAAGCTCGCGCCGAGACGCTGGGCGTAAAGCTTGCGTCCCTCAATGAGTTGCTCGAGCGGTCGGACTACATCAGCTTGCACGTACCCTTGACCGCGACCACACGCAACCTCATTGGCGCTCGGGCGCTTGCGCTCGCCAAGCCGGGTGTGCGCATCGTGAACTGCGCCCGCGGCGGTCTCATCAACGAAGCCGAATTGCTGAGCGCCTTAGAATCCAGACAGGTCGCTGGCGCGGCCTTGGACGTCGTGAGCGATGAGCCACCTCCGCAAGACTCGGAGACCTGGTCGTTGTTGCGGCATCCGAATGTTCTCGCGACACCGCACGTGGGCGGTTCGACGCGCGAGGCTCAGGAGCGCATTGCGTTGGATTTGTGCCGAGATGTGATCGCGGTGCTGCGAGGCGCGCCGCCCTCTGGTGCGGTCAATGCACCGATCAGTGCGCCGCCGGAAGTCAGGCCGTTCGTCGAGCTTGCCTACCGCATTGGCCGGGCGTTTCCGCAGGTATGGCACGACCAGCCGCTGTCGCACTTCAGCCTCACGTTGGAAGGAGATCTCGGCGCCTACGAAAGCCGGCCGTTTGAGATCGCCTTCCTCAATGGCTTGCTCCCATATCTCACCGACCGCCGCGTATCGCCCGTGAACGCGCAAGAGCTGGCGGCGGAACTTGGTGTACGCGTCGAGTCGCTCGCCGCCCCGTGCGAGCGCGGCTTCAGCAAGGCAATCAACGTGCGTTGCGAGAGCCGTTTGTTGGCGGCCACGGTCATTCACGGCGAGCAGCTTCGTCTGGTTGATCTAGATGGTTTCGAAGTCGATATCGCACCCAACGGTCACCTGCTGCTGACGCGGCATCGCGATATCCCCGGAATCGTCGGCAAAGTGGGCACAATTCTTGGCGAAGCCCGCATCAACATCTCGAACATGCAAGTGGCACGCAAAGATTCTGGCGACGCCATCATGGTGCTCGGGATCGATCGCTCTCCCAAACCTGCTGCGCTGCAAAGCTTGCGCGCGATCACTAATGTTGCCGATGTCGAAGTCGTCGAGCTTTAGGCCGCAAAACGGCGCGAGATTGTAATTGACATGAGGCTCTTGCTCGCCCGTCACGGCGAAACGACCTGGAACATCGAGGGCCGTTATCAAGGTCGCAAGGAGGCGCCGCTCTCTGCACGTGGGATCGCACAGGCGCAGGCGCTGGCCCGTCGCTTGGCCACTGAAGACGTGCACGCAATTGTTTCAAGCCCATTATCCCGTGCTGCCGATACAGCGAAGATCTGCGCGGATGCGCTTGGATTACAAGCGGCAGTGGATGAGCGGATGGTGGAAATTTCCCACGGGACGTGGGAAGGGAGAACTCGTGAAGAAATCGCCCGCGACGGCGGCGCCTTGTTGCATAGGTGGCAGCAACATCCGGACACGGTGACGTTTCCCGGCGGCGAATCACTCGCGGACGTGCAACAGCGGCTGGACCATTTTATCGCCGAAGTAGAGAGGCGTGATGCCGGCGTGCTGCTTGTTGTGACCCATGACGTGATCGTGCGCTTGATGGCTCTCGTTGCTCAGGGCCGTACAAGGGCGGCCTTCAACGAAGTGCAGATCGACAACGCGGCGCTGAGCCGATTCGAACTCAGCAATGGTAGGCTAATACTCGAGCAACTAAATGAAGTGGAGTATTTGGGCCACCTGCGCAGCCCGCTCACGACACAAGCGCGCTAAAGATGCTAGCAATGACAGACCGGATAAACTACTAAGCGAGCACCGTAGATTCAACGCGCAGCAGATTTTCGATGCGGTCTAAACCGGTGCGCAGTTTTTCCATCGACGTCGCATACGAAATTCGGATATGATTTGGCGAACCAAAGGCTGCGCCCGGCACGACTGCAACTTGCGCCGACTCTAAAATAGCGGAGCACAAATCGTCGCCACTCTCTATGCGATGACGACCCACAGTTCGCCCGAATAACTCGCTCACGTTTGGAAACACGTAAAAAGCGCCCCGGGGTTCGATTTCTAGATCAAAGCCCGGCAATCCACGCATCCGGTCCATTGCATAGCGCCGGCGGCGATCAAACTCAACCCGCATCGTTTCCATGAACTGCTGGTCACCCGCGAGTGCGGCTAGCCCAGCCTTCTGCGTGATGGAGGATGGCCCCGACGTCGAATGACTCTGTAGCTCGGCCATTGCTTTCGCGATCGGCTTCTCCGCGGCGGCATAGCCAAGACGCCAACCGGTCATCGCAAACGCCTTCGAGAAGCCGTTTACCGTTATGGTCCGCTGCTTGATTTCGGGAGAGAGCGCGGCAATGCTCACGGCGCTCGCGCCATCATAAGTTAGGCGCTCGTAAATCTCATCGCTGATGATGTAGAGGTTGTGCTTGAGCGCCACCTCGGCAATGGCTCGTAACTTCTCAACGCTGTACACGGCGCCGGTCGGATTTGAGGGATTATTGAGATTGAGCGCTTTCGTGCGCGGCGTGATCGCGCGCTCGAGCATTTCGGGGGTTAGCTCGAACCCGCTGCTTGCATCCGTGTTGATGACGACCGGAGTGCCGCCTGAGAGTTTCACCATCTCCGGATAGCTCACCCAATACGGGGATTGGATGATGACTTCGTCGCCCGAATCGAGCAGCACCATGAAGACGTTGAAAAGCGAGTGCTTGCAGCCGTTGGAGAGCACGATCTCCTCCGCGCTATATTGCAAGCCGTTCTCGCGGCGCAGCTTCTCAGCCACCGCCTGGCGCAGTTCGACGATACCAGCCGCCACCGTATATTTGGTAAATCCCTCGCGGATGGCTTCGATGCCACCGCTTTTGGCGGTTTCGGGCGTGTCGAAATCAGGCTCACCAACACTCAGGTTGATGATGTCCAAGCCCTGCGCTTTGAGCTGTTTCGCGCGAGCATCAATAGCCATGGTGTGCGAAGGCGTGAGATTTTGCGAGCGGCGATTTAACATGAGCGCAGCTTTTCGCGCGCCCGCAGGCAGTCCCTTGGACTTTGTTAGATCGGTGGCAGCGGTTCTCCAAAACGCATGACCGCGCTACGGATGAGATCGCCGTTGAGGCGCACGATGCGAGCTCCGCCGGGCTTGAGGTCGCGCCCGAAGTGGTCCGACTTTGGCTTGAACTGGAAAAATGTCGAAGGAGCGCTCAGATATTGCGCGCCGTTGCGTTGCATCTCAAAAACCTGATGGACGTGGCCGAACAACACTGCTCGAACTTGGGCCGACGTATCTAAAATCGCGTGCAACGCGTTGGCGTCCGCGATCATCATCGGGTCGAGCCAGGCAGAACCCACCGGTAAGGGGTTGTGGTGCACCACCACAATGGTTGGCGTGTGGGGCAACGTCGCCAAGGTAGTGCGCAGCCAAGCGCGCTGCTCGTCGCCTAACGCTCCCATGTCTTCGCCGGGAACGGAGCTGTCGAGCAACACAAAGCGCCAGCCAAAAGCCTCAAAAGTCTGCGTCAGTTTATGATGGCCGTTCAAATTGCGGCCGACCAGGATCTGGGCCATCAATTCCGGATCGTCGTGGTTGCCGGGAATGTAGTGCACGGGCACACCGAGGCGCGCGACCTTTTGCGCGAGGCGCCGATACGAATCCGCGGACCCGTCGCTGGAGCAATCACCAGTGACGAGCAGGAACGCGG
>JRHI01000944.1_pt1 | contig 28023 bp, 22 predicted proteins | sample 215371 | NCBI WGS metagenome assembly JRHI01 (sample SAMN02929681, study PRJNA255918) | sediment metagenome | biome: cave system; feature: Ice Cave; material: Sediment; isolation source: sediment from deep within a dark volcanic ice cave with no known source of... ...
AAGGTGGACACACGGTAGGAGCCGGCACCATCAGCGAGATCTTGCAGTAAAGCAAGTGTGGCGCGGCACTCCTGCCCGCGAGGTTTTGGGTGCTGTATGCAAGAGTTCCCGCTCCACACGAGCAAGTTTAGACAAGGGAGTGAGCAATGCCCCGAGAGATCATTACGTTGCAGTGCGGTGATTGCAAAGAGCGAAACTACTCGAAGACCAAGAACCGCAAGACCATGACGGAGCGGTTGGAGCTGAAGAAGTTTTGCCGCCGTTGCCGGAAGCACACGACGCATAAAGAAGTGAAATGACGCCGTGAACAGTGCGCAGGCTTTGGATGGAACAACAGGGGCGTAAGCTCAACGGTTAAACTGTCGGTCTCCAAAACCGAACTTGGGGGTTCGAATCCCTCCGCCCCTGCCAGAATTCAGCAGGACGGCAGTTTCCGGGTACCGACCGAGAAAAGGAAGAAGTAGATGGCGAGCATCGCGGAGCAAAACGCAATCGTGACCCAGGTTAAGGCTTGGCCGGATCGTATCAAGACGTTCTACAACGACGTGCGCACCGAGATGCGCAAAGTGACGTCGCCTTCCTGGAAGGAAGTTCAGGCCACGACGGCGGTTGTCGTCATCACTGTCTTTATTTTCGCTGTATATTTTTTCATCATCGACAAGCTCATTCAATCGGGTGTCAGTTTCCTGTTCAATTATTTCAAGGGCCACTGACGAGGGATCTACGAAGAAGCAACTTATGCCGGACGAAGAAAAAAACGAAGCTGTAACCGCCACCGGCGAGCAACCGGTCCCGGGGGCCGATGGGACCGCGACCGCCGAGGCTCCCAGCAACCCGAACATGAAGTGGTACATAATCCACTCGTATTCCGGTTTTGAGCGCAAGGTGAAAGAGTCGCTAGAGTCGCGGGTGCAGGCTTTTGGCCTGCAGGATAAGATCGGCAAAGTGCTGATCCCAACCGAGTCGGTCACCGAAGTTCGGGGCGGCAAAAAGTATACTTCCGAGCGCATGTTCTATCCCGGCTATGTGCTGGTTGAAATGGATATGGACGACCACGTCTGGCACGTGGTGAAGTCGACGCCCCGCGTCACAGGATTCGTCGGTACGGGACAGCAGCCCACGCCACTCTCGGAAGAAGAAGTCCAGCACATCGTTTACAAAGTCGCCGACAGCCGCGAGAAGCCCAAGCTCAAGGTCAAGTTCGAGAAGAACGAATCCGTTCGCATCACCGAGGGGCCGTTCGCCAGCTTTACCGGCATAGTCGACGAGGTGAATGAAGACCGCGAGACTCTGAAGGTAATGGTCACAATTTTTGGCCGCTCGACCCCGGTGGAGTTGGAGTTCAACCAGGTGGAGAAGGTCGCATAGAAGTGTTGGCAAGAGCTAGAAGCTAAGAGCTAGAAGCTAAGAGCTAAAAGCTAGAAGCTAAGAGCTAAAAGCTAGAAGCTAGAGCTAGGAAACGAGATCATGGCAAAGAAAGCTACAGGTTCGGTAAAGCTGCAGATTGCTGCGGGCAAGGCCACGCCTGCGCCTCCGGTAGGTCCGGCGCTTGGCCAGGCGCAGATCAACATCATGGAGTTCTGCAAGCAGTTCAACGCGCGCACGAACGCGAAAGAACTCGAAGGCCTCATCATCCCGGTAGTGGTGACGGTTTACAGCGATCGTTCGTTCACCTTTATTACCAAGACGCCTCCGGCAGCGATCCTGCTTAAGCGCGCAGCAGGCATTGCCAAGGGCTCGGGAACGCCGAACAAGGACAAAGTCGGCAAGGTAACGGCCCGGCAGGTTGAAGACATCGCCAAACAGAAGATGCCCGACCTGAACGCGGCCACAGTCGAGAGTGCGATCAAAAGCATCCGCGGAACCGCGCGATCGATGGGCATTGAAGTAGTCGGATAAAATCGCGGCGAGTGAAGTTCGAAGTCGAAACCACCACGGCTCACCGGAACAACGATGAGCGGTGGGAGACGAGAGGAAGCCATGAAAAAAGCGGGAAAAAATATTACCAAGGCGCAGGCGGCAATCGAGCAGCGTCCCTACCTGCTGCAGGACGCAGTTCCGCTTCTGCAGAGAGTCAAGTTCGCGAAATTCGACGAAACGGTTGAAGTCACAATGCGTCTGGGAGTCGATCCCAAGCATGCCGACCAGATGGTGCGCGGCACGGTCGTGCTGCCGCACGGACTAGGCAAGTCGAAGAAGGTTTTGGTCATCGCAACCGGCGACAAAGTGAGAGAGGCCGAAGCGGCCGGCGCCGATTTCGTTGGCGGCGAAGAGATGGTCGAAAAAATCACGAAAGAAAACTGGACTGATTTCGACGCACTCATAGCCACTCCTGACGTGATGAAATCCGTGGGCCGTTTAGGCAAAATTCTCGGACCCAAGGGCCTAATGCCGAATCCGAAGACGGGTACGGTGACTTTCGATGTGGGCAAGGCGGTGCAGGAAGTGAAGGCCGGTAAGGTTGAATTCCGCACCGATAAGACCGCGCTGGTGCATGTGCCGGTCGGCAAGATTTCGTTTTCGCCGGACAAGTTGATTGAGAACGCCCGGGTGGTGATCACCAGCGTGATCAAGGCGAAGCCGTCCGTAGCCAAGGGCAAATATATCAAGGGTTGCACGCTGAGCTCGACGATGGGGCCGGGGATCCAGGTGGATACGACGCCGATCGAAACAGCGGCGAAAGCATAACGGTGGCGCCGAGCCACGCAAGATAGATCCTTTGAATTAGAGGAATTGACAATGGCAGTTAGCAAAGCAAAAAAGACGGAACAGACGGAGAAGCTGAACGCAGAGCTGAAGAATGTCTCGAACGCCGTGGTTGCCACCTACAGCAAGCTGACGGTGATGCAGGACTACGAGTTGCGCAAGACTCTGCGCGGCGTGGGAGCGAAGTACAAGGTCGTAAAGAATACGCTTGCGGAGCGCGCCGCAAAGGGCACGAAGGTCGAAGAGGCGCTGACGAATCTGGCAGGCGTGACCTCAATCGCCTATACAACGGGCGATCCAGTGGCGATGGCCAAGGCGCTGACCAAGTACGCCAAGGACACACCCGAGTTTACGTTCAAGATTGGAGTGGTCGAGGGCCGGGTGATCTCGATTAAGGAGATCGAGGCGCTGGCCACCATGCCGTCGAAGGAAGAGCTGATGTCGAAACTCTTGTTCCTGATGAACGCTCCCGCACAGCGTCTAGTTACCGTGATGAATGCTGTGGGCCGCAACCTGGCCGTAGTGGTCGATCAGGGCGTGCAGCAAAAGAAGTTCAAAGAAGCTTGAGAGATTGGGCAGTTGAGAAATTTTGTGAATGGGATAATTGAAGAGCCAAAGCGTTTGAAATTTACTCAATTTCCCAATTAGCAAATTAGAGGATTTGGTTATCGGCAAGTCAGGGGTTGCGCGGTTCGATCCGTTGCGTTGTCTGGCGCATGGAAGCGGACCTGGTCGCACTGGAGACCTGTCCTGCAGATAGCGAAAGCGAGATGTAGCAAACTACGTCTCTACGACTAAAGACTAAATTACTGGAGAAATAGTATGGCAGATCTAGCGCAGTTGGAAGAATCAATCGTAGGGTTGTCGCTGCTGGACGCGGCGCAGCTCGTAAAGAAGCTGGAAGAGCGGCTGGGCGTGTCGGCGGCCGCGGCAGCCCCGGTAATGATGGCGGGCGGTGGCGGAGGGGCGGCAGCAGCGGCGCCAGCCGAAGAGAAGACGGAATTCACCGTCCTTCTGAAAGAAGTCGGCGCCAACAAGATCAACGTCATCAAGGCGGTCCGCGAAGTCACCAGCCTGGGCTTGAAAGAAGCCAAGGAGTTGGTGGATGGAGCGCCTAAGAACGTGAAGGAAGGCGTCTCCAAGGAAGAAGCGGAGACCATTAAGAAGAAGTTCACCGATGCCGGCGCCGTTGTTGAAGTGAAGTGACGCCGTTCAGCGGAGCGGGAGCCTCGCTGGCGTTATCCTGAGCGTTTTTTGCGAAGGATCTGGGAGCGATTCAGTATTATCTTATTGTCATCCGACAAGGGGTGCCGATTAGAGGTTCCGAATCGAGCGCCGGCCGGCTAGAACCGCACCGCACCCGGTGCAAGCACGAAAATAGGATAACGTACTAGTTGTGAACCAAGGGCGGCGGTGTTAACATCTAAAGTAACATTGCTTCCTCTGGGTTCACAGTATCCTCTGGGTTCACAGTATCGATCGCGGCTTTGATCTCACCGCAGCTACGGGTGTCAGGGCCACGTAGGAAGTTTTGGGCATGCTGCTCCGCGGGCAGGCGGGGCGGAAACAGGCCGAAGAACTGGCGCAAAGAGTTCAAAATCAAGAAGGACGAAACGCCTTGGTTGGCGTCTGCGGGAACACCCGTCCCTGCAGGCGCCCCGTTGTCTTTTCGGGTTCCGGGCTCTTAAAGGTTCTACACATTAGGAATTACCGCGGCGCGATAAGCGCCCTGCATTCCGCGGTTTGACGCGGCCCTCGGCTGCGCAAGAGATTGGGAGTTTCTTGACGATGAAGACGAACGCCTTCCGTAAACGCTTTGATTTTTCTAAAATTCCGGCCACCATCCAGATCCCGAACCTGATCGAGGTGCAGAAACGCTCCTACGACCGGTTCTTGCAGATGGACAAATTACCCAGCGAGCGCGAAGACGGCGGCTTGCAGGCTGTCTTTCAATCCGTTTTCCCGATCACTGACTTTCGCAACGTATCACAACTTGAGTTTGTGGATTACGCCATTGGTAACTGGGAGTGCAAGTGCGGCCATCTGAAGGGGCTGCATCATCTGCGTACCACGTGCAAGAACTGCGGATCCACGGTAATCACCGATCCGTTCCATCCTGGCGAAGTGCTTTGCGGCAAGTGCGGCACGTACAACGCGAACACGCCCGACTTCTGTAATAAGTGCGGCGATCCGGTTGGATTGCAGCTGAAATATGACGTGGCCGAGTGCGAAGAGCGCGGCATGACGTACTCTGCGCCCCTCAAGGTCACCATGCGGTTGACCATCTTCGACAAAGACGCCGAGACCGGAAACCGCTCCATCCGCGATATCAAAGAACAAGAAGTGTTCTTCGGCGACGTGCCATTGATGACGCAGAACGGCACGTTCATCATTAATGGCACCGAGCGCGTGATCGTCAGCCAGTTGCACCGTTCGCCGGGTGTGTTTTTCGAGACCGCCAACAACCGCACGTACTTCCTGGGAAAGATCATTCCCTATCGCGGTTCGTGGGTTGAGTTCGAGTACGACCACAAGAACGTGCTTTATGTCCGCATCGATCGCAAGCGCAAGTTTCTGGGCACAATCTTCTTGCGTGCCCTTGGCCTGCGTTCCGGCGAAGACATTCTGCGCACGTTTTACACCGTCGATCGCCTCGTCGTCCGCGACAAAAAGCTCTATTGGACGCTCGACCCCACCAGCGAAAAGCCCACGAACCTGCTGGGCATGAAGCTGGCGCACAGCATCAAGAACAAGTCGGGTGAGGAGATTGCTCACTCCGGTCGAAAGATCAATGCCCAGATTCTGAAGGATATCCAAAAAGCTAAGGTTGCCGAAATTGAAGTCGACACCAGCGACCTCGAAGGCGCCTGGACCGCGGGCGACATCGTGGACACGACTACCGGCGAAGTCATGCTGGAAGCAAATTCCGAGGTGACCGCCGACAAGGTGTCTAAGATCCTTGACTCGGGCGTGGTGGAGATGAGCCTGTTCTTCCCTGAGCGCGACGACGTGGGTACGGTGATCAGCCAGACCCTAAAGCGCGACTCGGTGAAAACGCCGCAGGAAGCGTTGATCGAGATCTACCGCAAGTTGCGTCCCGGAGATCCGCCGACGCTGGACACGGCCACGGCGCTGTTCCATGGCATGTTCTTCGATCCGCGCAAGTATGACTTCTCCAAAGTGGGCCGGCTGAAGTTCAACATCAAGTTGTTCGAGAACCAGGAAGCCACCAGCCTCGACAAGCGCACGCTTGATCCTGACGATTTTTACGGCACCATCGGCTACCTGCTGAAGCTGCGCAAGAGCATCGGCTCGGTTGACGACATCGATCATCTGGGCAACCGCCGTGTGCGCGCCGTCGGCGAACTGATGGAGAACCAGTTTCGCATCGGCCTGGTCCGGATGGAACGGGCGATTAAAGAAAAAATGTCCGTGTACCAGGAAATGTCGACCGCGATGCCGCACGACCTGGTCAACGCCAAGCCGGTGATGGCCGCGATCCGCGAATTCTTTGGATCTTCGCAATTGTCTCAGTTCATGGATCAGACCAACCCGCTCTCCGAGATTACGCACAAGCGGCGTCTCTCGGCCCTGGGGCCGGGCGGTCTGTCGCGTGAGCGTGCCGGATTCGAAGTGCGCGACGTGCATCCTACGCACTACGGGCGTATCTGCCCAATTGAGACGCCGGAAGGCCCGAACATCGGCCTGATCTCGTCGCTCAGTTGCTACGCCCGCATTAACGACTACGGCTTCATCGAGTCGCCCTATCGCAAGATCAAGGGTGGCCGGGTGATTGACTACGTCACCGTGGTGAATACCGGAGATAGCGATTACAAAGTCGGCGATCACCTTGAAAAGAGCGAAATAGAGAAGGTAAACGCTGAGCTAAAAGAAAAGCGCAAGAAACCGGCTGAAGTTGAGCCCTTCTCGTTCTATCTTTCCGCGTGGGAAGAAGACCGCCATACCATCGCGCAGGCCAACGTGGACCTCGATGACAAAGGCCGCATCACCGCGGAACTGGTCAATGCCCGCAAGGCCGGAAACTTCGTGCTGGTAAGCCGCGACGAGGTTGGTTATATCGACGTCAGCCCGAAGCAGTTAGTTTCCGTTGCTGCTTCGCTGGTGCCGTTCCTCGAGCATGACGATGCGAACCGCGCGCTGATGGGCGCGAACATGCAACGCCAGTCCGTGCCTTTGCTCCGCGCGCAAGCGCCGATCGTCGGTACTGGAATGGAAGGCGTGACTGCGCGCGACTCTGGCGCGGTCGTGCTGGCCCGGCGCAACGGTTTCATCGACTCGGTCGACTCCGAGCGCATCATCGTGCGCGTCGAAGGCGAACACCATCCCACGCAGTTGTCGCGTGAGGTGGGCAGCGACATTTACCAGCTCACCAAATTCAAGCGCTCTAACCAGAACACCTGCATCAACCAGAAGCCGGTGGTGAAAAAAGGCGAGCGCGTGGTGAAGGGACAGGTCMTKGCTGACGGTCCTTGCACCGAGCATGGCGAGCTGGCTCTCGGGCGCAACGTGCTGGTAGCGTTCCTGCCCTGGCGCGGTTACAACTTTGAAGACGCCATACTGGTGAGCGAGAAGCTTGTCAAGGAAGACTATTACACCTCAATCCACATCGAAGAGTACGAGATCGAGGCGCGCGACACCAAGCTTGGGCCCGAAGAAATTACTCGCGACATCCCTAACATTTCGGAAACTTTCCTGCGCAATCTCGACGAAAGCGGAGTGATTCGAATCGGAGCGGTGGTACGCCCGGGCGATATTCTCGTCGGCAAGGTTACGCCCAAGGGCGAAACGACGCTCACGCCGGAAGAAAAACTTTTGCGCGCCATTTTTGGCGAGAAAGCCGGAGACGTTCGCGACGCTTCGCTCTACTGCCCGCCGGGCATCGAGGGCACGGTTGTCGACGTCAAGATTTTCTGCCGCAAGGGCGCGGAAAAAGATGAGCGGCACAAAACTATCGAGTCCACACAAATCTTCAAGCTCGAAAAAAACCTTGCCGATGAGATCCGCATTCTCACCGACGAGCGGCTGAAACGCCTTTCCGGCTTGCTCGGCGGGCAAAAGCTTCTGGCTGACTTGCACGACGAAAAAACCAATAAGCGCCTGCTCACCAAGGGGACTGAGCTTGACCGGGACATCCTGGAAAAAATTTCAACGCGCAACCTGAAGCGCTTGAAGCTTGCCGACAAGGATCCTCTGCTCATTGAAAAAATCGATGAAGTCGAAGAGATGACCTCCCGGCAGATTGACGTGCTGCGCAAAATCACGGAGGACCGCAAGGATAAGCTCAGGAAGGGCGATGAGCTGCCACCGGGCGTAATCAAACTGGTCAAATGCTATATCGCGATGAAGCGCAAGCTTTCGGTCGGCGACAAAATGGCCGGCCGCCACGGGAACAAGGGCGTCATCGCGCGAATCGTGCCGGAAGAAGACATGCCTTATCTCCCGGACGGCACTCCCGTAGAAATCGTACTCAATCCACTCGGCGTTCCTTCACGTATGAACGTTGGACAGATTCTCGAAACCCACTTGGGCTGGGCTGCCAAGGAACTCGGCCGCAGCGTGTCTCGCTTATTCGACAAGGAAGTGCGAGCGGAAGCGGTTCGCCGCTGGTTCCGTGAAGTTTTTACAGACACCGCTGTGTGGAAATCACTCTCGCAGCTCGAAGATGAACAGTTGATCGAGCTCGGCCAAAGCTTCCGGCAGGGCATCCCGTTTGCCACGCCGGTGTTTGACGGCGCGCGCGAGACCGAAATACGCCATCTGCTCGAAGTCGCGGGGCTGCCGCAGGCGGGAAAGATTCCGCTCTTTGACGGCATGACCGGCGAGGAATTCGCGCAGCAAGTAACCGTCGGCTACATCTATATGCTTAAGCTGTCGCATTTGGTTGACGATAAGATCCACGCGCGCTCGATTGGACCGTATTCGCTGATTACCCAGCAGCCTCTCGGCGGCAAGGCGCAATTTGGCGGACAGCGCTTCGGAGAAATGGAAGTCTGGGCGCTGGAAGCGTACGGAGCGGCGCACATTCTGCAGGAGCTGCTCACCGCAAAGTCGGACGATGTGTATGGCCGCGCCAAGATTTATGAGGCCATTGTCAAAGGTGAGCCAGGCATTGAGCCGGGCGTACCCGAATCGTTCAACGTGCTGGTGCGCGAGCTGCAATCGCTTTGTCTCGATGTCGAGTTGATGAAGCGGCAGAAACCAGCGGAGAAGGTAGCCGAATAGAATAGGTCGCATTTAGGCCCGATATCACGAGCGGCCTGCGCAGAATTTCTTAACTGTTTCGCAACCGTCCGTCCACGGAGTTGGGGCAGGACAAACCCGAAGCCCTAGCGGGACTCGGGAGGGAGGAATAAACCTTGTACCGTAGCAGCCCTTATGATCGCGCAAGTTTAATCGCGGATTTCGATTCCATTCGCATCAGCCTGGCCAGCCCGGAGAAAATCCGTTCCTGGTCGCATGGCGAAGTCACCAAGCCCGAAACCATTAACTACCGCACCTTCAAACCGGAGCGGGACGGACTTTTCTGCGCCAAAATTTTTGGGCCGGTCACAGACTGGGAATGCTTGTGTGGCAAATATAAGAGGATGAAGCATCGCGGCGTTATCTGCGACAAATGCGGAGTCGAAGTCACGCTCAGCAAAGTCCGCCGCGAACGCCTGGGCCACATCGAGCTGGCATCGCCGTGCTCGCATGTGTGGTTCTTCAAAGGTTTGCCCAGCCGCATCGGCTATCTTCTGGATATCAGCATGCGCGACCTCGAGCGCATTCTATATTTTGAAGGGTACGTTGTCGTGGATGCCGGCGACGTCCCGGGCATCCGCGAGCGCGAGATGCTTCCGGAAGAAAAATATCGCGAGGTACAGAAGGATTACGCCGGGCAGTTCCGCGCGGTGATGGGCGCCGAAGCCATCAAAGAACTTTTGAAGCGCGTGGAAATCGAGAAGCTTTCCACTGAGCTTCGCGAGAAGATGAAGACGGACCCCTCTTTGCAAAAGCGCATCAAGTACGCCAAGCGCCTTCGGGTCGTCGAGTCTTTCCGCAAGAGCGGCAACAATCCCGAATGGATGATTTTGGATGTCATTCCGGTGCTTCCACCGGAATTGCGCCCGCTTGTGCCTCTCGATGGCGGACGCTTCGCCACGTCAGACTTGAACGATCTGTACCGCCGCGTGATCAACCGTAACAACCGCTTGAAAAAGTTGATGGAGTTGCATGCCCCCGACGTGATTGTGCGCAATGAGAAGCGCATGCTTCAGGAAGCAGTCGACGCGCTCTTTGACAACGGCCGCCGCGGCAGGGTGCTGCGCGGCACCAACAACCGCCCGCTTAAGTCCCTCTCGGACACGCTGAAAGGGAAGCAGGGGCGCTTCCGCCAGAACTTGCTTGGCAAGCGCGTCGATTATTCAGGCCGTTCGGTAATCGTGGTGGGTCCGGAGCTGAAGCTGCACCAGTGCGGCCTGCCCAAGAAAATGGCGCTCGAGCTTTTCAAGCCGTTTATTTATCACAAGCTCGAGGCCGCGGGACATTGCACCACGATCAAGCAAGCCAAGGAAATGGTCGAGCAGCAAGAGCCGATCGTCTGGGACATTCTCGAAGACGTCATTCGCGAACATCCCGTGCTGCTCAACCGCGCGCCAACGCTCCATCGCCTCGGCATTCAGGCGTTCGAGCCGGTGCTCGTGGAAGGCAAAGCCATCCGCATCCATCCGCTGGTTTGCACCGCGTTTAACGCGGACTTCGACGGCGACCAGATGGCGGTTCACATTCCGCTATCACCCGAAGCCCAGGTTGAAGCCTCCGTTCTGATGCTCAGCTCCAATAACATTCTTTCACCCGCCAACGGTTTGCCGCTGGCCGTGCCATCTCAGGACATGGTGCTCGGTATCTACTACCTCACCAAGTCCAAGCCGGGGGCCAAAGGCGAAGGTCGCGCCTTCGGTTCGCCGGAAGAAGTGATTCTCGCGCTCGAAGCCGGCGAGGTCGAGTTGCTCACGCCCATACGCCTGCGCTACACGGGCGAGGTGATTGACCTGACGATTGCCTACGATGATCAGGACGTCCCGCACACCGAACCCATCAACGTGCAGCGCCAGTTCATTCACACCACTGTCGGACGCGTGATTTTGAACGACACGATGCCTGCGGAAATGCCCTTCATCAACGGTCTGCTTAAGAAAAAGGGCGTCCAGCAACTTGTTTACTACTGCTATCTGCGCTTCGGCCAGCAGCGTACCGTGCCGCTCCTCGACGCGATGAAGGAACTCGGCTTCATTTACGCAACGCGCTCCGGCATCTCCATCGGGATCGACGACATGCTCATCCCTGGTGACAAAGCCAAGCTTGTTGAAAACGCGGAAAAGGAAGTTGTCAAGGTTCAGCAGCAATATCTTGACGGCGCGATCACCAACGGCGAACGCTACAACAAGGTAATCGCCATCTGGAGCGACGTAACCGAAAAAGTCGCCGACGAAATGTTCAAAGCCCTCGAGCGCCAGGACAAGGAAGGCGTCATCAATCCCGTTTACGTCATGGCTGACTCTGGCGCGCGCGGCTCGAAACAGCAGATCCGCCAGCTTTCCGGTATGCGCGGCTTGATGGCCAAGCCTTCTGGCGAAGTCATCGAGACGCCCATTACATCCAACTTCCGCGAAGGACTCACCGTGCTGCAATATTTCATCTCGACGCACGGAGCGCGCAAGGGCCTGGCCGACACCGCCCTCAAGACCGCCGATTCCGGCTACCTGACGCGACGTTTGGTGGATGTCGCACAAGACGTGATCATCAGTGACGTGGATTGCGGCACCGCTGACGGCATCTTCGTGGAGCCCATTGTTGAAGCCGGAGTCGAAGTCGAGCCGTTGCGCGACCGCGTGGTTGGTCGCGTTTCACTCGATAAAATCAAAGATTTCGAAGGAACCGTCATCGTTGAGATCAATCAGGAAATCACCGAAGAGCTGGCCAATGCCATTCAAGCCGCGGGTATCGAACGCGTGCGTATTCGTTCTGTGCTCACCTGCGAATCACGCCGCGGAGCTTGCGCTCGCTGCTATGGCCGCAATTTGGCCACCGGCCGCATGGTCGAGCATGGCGAAGCTGTCGGAGTGATCGCCGCGCAATCCATTGGTGAACCGGGCACGCAGCTCACAATGCGTACCTTCCACATCGGCGGCACGGCCACGCGCGTTTCCGAACAATCAAAACTCGAAGGGCGCAATCACGGTATCGTCAAGTTCATTGACTTGCGGTTCGTCGAGGGCCGTGGCGGCTCATTCATTGCTATGAATCGTTCCGGCCTGATTGCTATCGTGGATGAAAAAGGCCGCGAAAAGGAGCGTTACCACGTCGTCTATGGCGCGCGCCTGCTTGTTGCCGCGGGTGAGTCGGTCACTCAGGGCCAAATCCTCGCCGAATGGGATCCCTTCACCTTTTCCATCCTCACGGAAGTAGCTGGCTCGATTCAGTTCAAGGATTTGCAGCCGGGTATCACCATTGAGGAACAGGTGGACGAAGTCACCGGTCTCGCGCAGCTGGTCGTTACGCTGCCCCCGGGCGATGAAAAGCATCAACCCACTATTTTGATTCGTGATTCCGCCGGCCGCGTGCGCAAGAAATATCTCATGCCTTCGCGTGCTCACTTGATGGTTGCCGACGGCGACGAGGTCCACCCCGGCGACGTACTAGCCAAGATCCCTCGTGAGACCACCAAGACCAAGGACATCACCGGAGGTTTGCCGCGTGTCGTTGAGCTCTTCGAAACGCGCAAGCCTCGCGACCCGGCCGTCATCAGCGAAATCGATGGCATCGTGAAATACGGCGACATCGTTAAGGGCCAGCGCAAGATCTTCGTCGAAAGCGAAGAAACTCAAGCGGCCGCACGCACGCAAAAGGAATATTCGATTCCTCGCGGAGTGCACATCAACGTGCAAGAGGGCGAGCGCGTCAAGGCCGGCGAGCCTCTCATTGACGGGCCGCTCAATCCTCATGACCTGCTCGCGGTTCTCGGCGAAAAATATACCCAGGCCTACCTGGTCAACTCCATTCAGGAGGTTTACCGCCTGCAAGGAGTCAACATCAATGACAAGCACATAGAAACCATCGTCCGCCAGATGATGCGTTGGGTGAAAGTGGAAGACGTTGGTGACACGCCGTTCTTGCTCGAGGAGCAAGTGGATAAGTTCCGCTTCCGTGAAGAAAACGACCACATCATTGCTGGCGGTGGACGCCCCGCAACCGGCCGGCCCTTGCTGCTGGGCATCACCAAAGCTTCGCTCTCGACCGATTCATTTATCTCGGCCGCCAGCTTCCAGGAAACCACCCGCGTCCTTACGGAAGCTGCGGTGGCTGGAAAAGTCGATTACCTCCGCGGCCTCAAGGAAAACGTCATTATGGGCCGGCTCATTCCTGCTGGAACAGGCCTCGAGCGTTACCGCAACATCGAGCTCCTCACCGAAGTCCCCGTGCAGATGCCGTCGGATTTGATTCCGGCTGCCGCCGAGCTTACTCCGGAAGAGGCGGCGGCACTCGACTTCCTCCGCAAAGATACCGAGGCGGCTGCCGAAGGCTAGAAGACCGGAAGCACCGGGACAATTTGAGCTACCCCAGCGGCGTTTCGTTTTCGAGACGCCGTTTTCTTTTTAATACTGGCTTCCGCTGTTCTGTATGGGAACAGCCTGGCAAGCCGCCGCATCTTTGATTAGATGGCGGTTCGCTCAAACTTGCGGATTAGGAAACTCTATGCCACGGTTACGTTGCCGAAGGCAATTGCTGCTCAGTAGAATTACATTCGGCACAATTACATCACTCTGTACATTTCCCCGAGCACGGTCCCAAAAGGTCTAAATGCCCTATACGAACGATTATCGGCCCAGTGCATCGCCAGGGACTTTGCCGGGAAGCGCTCCTGGGGACCAGTCGAAGGCTGCCGCGGCAAATCAGCTCCAAATACTGGAGCGCAAGCAGCGCGAGCTTTGGCGCATGGCGCTGTTTTTGCTGCTCACTCTGGCGATCGTGTTCGCTTGGGTTTCCTGGGGCACCATTCGAACTTTCTCCCAGCATCTCGAAGCGCTTCCGATCGGGCTGGTAGTACTCATCGTTCTGTTCGGAGCGTATGCTTGGAAGCGGACTCACGAAATATCCGAATTGCGCGGGCTGGTGCATGGCATTGAGCAACGCGCCGGGTCTCCACCGGATGAAAAACAAATCGATCAGCTCTTTGAGCTGATCACCCGTTCGCAGCAGGGCTATCGGGATTTAATTGATTCTTTTGATGACATGCTCGTGGGGTTCTCCCTCGAAGGAGAAATTCGCGCTGCCAATCGCAGCTTCAGTGAACTGGTTGAAACACCGTTCGCCCAATTGATTGGACGCCGGCTGGATGAGTTTCTGGACGATTCCGCGGGAACGCTGCGCAATTCTGTGGAGAAAGGTCTGCCGCATTTTCTGGACACGCGCCAATGGTCCGGGGTTCTGCGCATCCGCTTGAAAGGCGCTTCGTCTGCGCGCTTTTTCGATTGTGTGCTGCACGCCATCGTCAAAGATCAAACTGTTTTGGGCGTCACCGTGCTCGCGCGCGACATTACCCGGCAGCGTGAAAGCGAGGCCCGTTTCACTGAGTTATTTGAAACGCTGCAAGAAGGCATTTATTTCACCACGCCTGAAGGCATAATTCTCGACGCCAATCCCGCGTTGGTCCGTATGCTCGGCTATGACAGCAAAGAAGAGCTTCTCCGCGTGAACGCGATGGAATTCCATGCGACTCCAATTGATCGCGAAAATTGGCGCAAGGAGTTTGACCACCAGTCCGTTGTCTATGGCCGCGAAGTTACGCTGAAGAAGAAGGATGGCACGCCGATCCTCTGCCTTGACACGTCCACCGCGGTTCGCGATTCCGCTGGAAGCATTCTACGGTATCAGGGAGCATTGCTCGATATTTCTCACCGCCGGCAGATGGAACAGCGTCTCGAGCAGGAGCAGGAATTCGCGCGCAGCCTGGTGGACAGTTTTCCAGACCCAATCTTCGTAATTAATACGGAAGGCAACTACCGGTTCATCAGTCCGCGTGTGAAGCATGCCCTTGGCTTCACGGTTGAAGAAATGTTTAGAATGCGAATTGGTACTTTGACCCACCCGGAAGAGCGATCCGCGTTGATGAAAGGTTTTGAAGAGCTGATTACTGGCAAGCAGAGTTTTGTGAGTATAGAGCACCGGGTGCAAAACCGGTCTGGAGAATGGCGCAGATTTCGTACCAACGCAACTCCGCTTTTCGATCCGCATGGCACGATTATTGGCGCCGTGGCATCGCTGCGCGATATCACCGAGTTGAAGCGGCTCGAGGATCAGCTGATTCAGTCTGAAAAACTTGCCGCAATGGGACAGATGATTGCAGGCGTGGCACACGAGCTGAATAATCCGCTCACCGCAATTCTAGGCGTTACCGAGTTGGTTCGCGATCATTCCACCGATGAAGTTACACGGAAACAACTTGATCTCGCCCACCGGCAAGCCCGGCGAGCAGCCCAAATCGTGCAGAACCTGCTCGATTTTTCCCGCCCTCCCGCGCCCGCGAAAAAATTGGTGCAGGTAAGTGATCTGCTGGAGCGCACCCTGCAACTTCACGAGCATTCGCTTCGCCGCAATCATGTATCGGTAGAGTTCACGGCCAAGCCGGATCTGCCTCGAATCCTCGGCGACGCCAACCAGTTGATTCAAGTACTTTTAAACCTGGTTACGAACGCCGAGCATGCCATCAAAGAAGTCCGTGACGCTGGGAAGATTCAGATTCAGGTGAGCTGCGATAGGCAATACGTCACTGTGCGCGTGCAGGACGATGGCGCTGGAATTCGTAAAGAGGCATTGCCAAAACTCTTCGATCCCTTTTATACCACGAAGCGTCCCGGTGGCGGGACTGGCCTTGGGCTCAGCATTTGCATGTCGATTATCCGCGAGCATGGTGGCCAGATTGATGTCGAGCGCATATCCGACGGCGGCTCCGCTTTCACGATTATATTTCCCGTAGCGGCGGATCAGTCCGGCAGCAATGTGTCTCTACGCGAAGCCACGCCAGAACGCAGCCTAACCGCACCGTTAAACGGCCGGAGCGTTCTGGTCGTTGACGATGAGGAAGGCATATTAGAATTAGTAAAATCGGGACTTGAGGCCCACGGGTTGAAAATAGACTGCGCGGTCAATGCCGTTCAGGCGCTCTCGTTGGCCGCTCATAACGACTACGACGCTGTCTTGTGTGACGTTAATCTCAGCGGCCAGGGCCAAACGCTTTCCGGCGAAGAACTCTATGAGAGGTTGTATGCCGAACGCCACGGCGTCAAACCCGCCTTTATTTATATGACTGGCGAGTACGTCGAGCCCGCCGATTCGGTCGCATTCGATAAAAATCCGCGGCGGGTACAGAAGCCGTTCCTCATCTCCGATATTCTGGCCCTACTAAAAGAAATCTTTGAACCAGTTCCGGCGGAATCCATCAAGAAGTAGTTCGTTAATCAGGGCTTGGATTTGGCGGGCTTTTGCTTTCTTCCCGCGCCAGCCGGTTTGCTTTTCGCTTCGCTTCCTAGCCCGAGGTCCACTCCAAAGTCCCAAACATAAAGATTCATACCCTCGGGCAATATCTGCGTTATCGCATATTCCCCCGAGCTTAATTGCTCGCTGAGTGTAAATCGGTAAACGCCCTTGGCTACTTCCCAGCGCTGCAAGGAAATTACATTTCGCTTGGCAGACTGCTGGCCGATGATGTTCGTATCGAGCACCTCGAGCAATCTCGACTTGTTCCGTACCGTAGCGCGGATTAGCTCAACTTCCGGTCCCGACTCGCCTGGCCGACTGCTTTGTCGGATCGGCGACGGGTGGTCGGGGTCCGGGGGCGCTTCTCGAAGATAAAATTCCGGACGCGCAGTGGCGATGCGCGACACCGCCCGGGCACCGGGGATTTGCACTCGATGGCGGGTGGACACGATTGGGATGGGAACAAAAATCTTTTCGAACTGGCGTTTTTTGTCGAGCTTCGTCTCGGCGCTCACCTGGTCGAGCGGCCTCACCATAGTTCCTTCTACCGCAAACAGGCCCTCGCCCGGCGGAAGAAAAACGCCTGGAGCGATGGGAAAGCTGGCGTCGATATCCAGAGGCTGATATTTTTCCACGGCTTCGCGTGCTCTCGCTTTTTCGAGCAGAGCCTCTTGTTCCTTGGTTGTGGCAGCTTCGGCTTTTTTCGTGGCATCCCAGTCGATCATCTCCGCCGGAATTTCCTCCCACGCCGATCTCTCGACGCTGTAGTAGCGAACCCGATTGCCGTTTTTCTCGAAGTTGCGCACAATTTGGAACGTGCCATCTTTAAGTACCAATTTTTTCCCACGTATTCGCGAAGCGCCGTTCTGCGGCGATGGTTTCTCGCTTTCTTCCGATGCGGATTGCTGAGGTGGGCCAGAAGCCGGCCGCGCCTGGGCCTGGGCTTTCCTATGCAGCGCATTTGGAAGTCCGGCCAGGAAAACCATAGCCAGCAACAGTCGCAAGGTCTGGGACAGAGTGTTTTTTGGGGGATTAGACGCAGTCGATTTCTTGGGGGAGGCTTCGCGCAAAAGGGCTCTCATAAACACTTAGATGCCGATACGAGGTTTGACTGCAGCCAGAATAGCGCGTGGATTGTTCGGGGGCAACTGGCGTAATCTCGTTGCGGACGTGGTTAAAACGTTTAAAGCTCACCAGTCTTGTTCGGCATGATGGGGAGGCACTCCTATGATTTCGTGTCCGGATCCCGCCGAAACATAATTTTTCGCCGTCGAGACTCGACGTCGCAGGAGCCCGACATTCAAGTTGGGACGCCAAGCCACGGCAAAACCCACCGCATCAATACAATGTAACCGACGATCATCAATACGGCTGGAAGCCACACTGGCATGTTCTATCCTTTATAACACGCAATAATGTATACCTGGGGTTACTGCAAGAGATTACCAGACGGCTAGTGTTGGCAGCGGGGGCAAAGTACAGCCAAAACCATTAAATCGGAGTTCGTAAACAGCAGCTGGTTGGCCTGCGCACCTGCCGCTTCCGCTGCGCGGGCTAGAAAACCCAAGTGGCGGCTCCGGGCAAGGCTCTGCAGATGCTCCAAACAGATCCCGGTAAGCCCTGAGACCTCTTGGTCAGTGAAGATTTTTTGGCTGGATTTTATGGTCACCACAGTCGTCCCCTGCACGCTCGCTCCAGTCTGTGTATCTCTCATCCAACTGCTCACTGCAAAAGTTAGATGCTGAATGAAGCTTAAGCGCTGCACCGTTTTACCTGCAATAGTCATTCCGTTTAGTTTCAAAAACCAAGAGGCTAGTACTTTTGGCTGAAATGGCTGCTTTTAAAAGGAATTCGTGGAGTCTGGCGGTATATTAGGATTCAACCCCGATCGTTCCCTGATGCCGTTTTAGCGCAAGAATGCTTAATTTGGTAGCAGGCCTACGATTTCCCGGATTTGCTTGCTGTGCCGCCGCTCGTGATAGCCCACGACTCGGAACCAATCGTAAAAACTAAGGCTGCCAAGAAACGGATGTGGCCAGCGATACATCCCCAAGTCTCGATCGGGGAGGTCATTGAGAAAGGTGATGGTGTCGGAGCGCACTTGACGCAAAGCCGCGAGCATAACTTCCTTTTCTCCAAGTAGTTTAGGGTCAAGAGGAATAGGAGTTTTCCTTCGAATTCCGCGCAATTCGGTGGTGCGTATAGGGATATGCAGGCGCTTCCATATTGGGATAAAGCGAGGTGGTTGTCGAAGGAGTTTGCCTGCGCGCCCTGAGATCGTTTGTTCAACCATCATGAGATGAGCGATAACTTCTGCTGTTGACCAGGCCTCTGAGCGAGGCGACGCTCGCCAATGGCGGGCCGGAACCTGGTCCGCTGCCTCGAAGAGCTGTGCACGAGACTCTTCTAAGAAAGTTAGGAGGGGCGTTAGTTTTTTCATCACTTGCCCGCGCTAAAGCCCGCCGCCAGCCTGCTCGAAGGCATGAGCCAGTCGCAACACTGTGCCTTCGGCGAACGGGGGGCCAAAGATCTGGAGACCAACCGGTAACCCGTCGGCTGTTTTTCCGCAAGGGATCGAGATACCCGGAATGCCCGCTAGTGATCCAGTAACTGTATATATATCAGAGAGATACATCTGAAGTGGATCGGCCATTCGTTCTCCCAGCCGAAACGGCAGCACGGGGGAGGTAGGGGTTACAATGGCGTCTACTTTCGCGAACGCATCGCGAAAATCTTGAGCAATAAGCGCACGCACCTTCTGCCCCTTCAGGTAATACGCGTCGTAATAGCCGGCCGAAAGAACGTACGTCCCCAGCATGATCCGGCGCTTTACTTCGGCGCCGAAGCCGCTCCCGCGCGTCTTGCGATACATTTCCAGCAGCGTGTCGCCAGGAACACGCGGACCGTAACGCACTCCGTCGTAACGCGCCAGGTTAGAGCTGGCCTCGGCCGTAGCAATGATGTAGTAGACCGCGATGGCGTAATCGGTATGCGGCATGCGAAGTTCAATGGGCTCGCATCCAAGCTCTCGCAAAAGTTCGATTCCCGCTTCTACTTTTTGACGAACTGCGGAATCCATCCCTGGAGCGAAGTATTCTTTTGGAATCCCCAAGCGTATGCCTTTTATGGATCGTAGCATTTCCGAAGCATAATCATCCACTGGCAGGTTCACGGAAGTAGAGTCGTTGGCGTCTCGCCCTGCAATTGCCGCCAGTATTGCGGCGCTATCCCGAACATTGTGTGCGAAGGGCCCAATACGGTCGAGCGACGATGCAAAGGCGATCAGCCCGTAACGGGAAACCCGGCCGTAGCTCGGCATCAGCGCGGGTATTCCGCAGAAAGCTCCAGGCTGGCGTATAGACCCGCCGGTGTCCGTCCCTAACGCAGCTACCGCCAAGCCCGCGGCAACGGCGGCAGCGGAGCCTCCGCTCGAGCCCCCTGGCACGCGGTCCGGCGCAATCGGGTTGCGCACCGGCCCGTAAGCCGAGTTTTCGTTCGAGCTGCCCATCGCGAATTCGTCGCAATTGGTCTTGCCGAGAATGATGGCGCCCGCACGTTCCAGACGCTCAACGGCAGTCGCGTCATACGGTGGCGTGTACGTCTTTAGGATGCGCGAGCCGCATGTGGTAGGAATCCCGCGTGTGCTGATTACGTCTTTGATGGCAACCGGCACTCCCCCGAGTGGCGGCAACGGTTTTTTCTGGCCGATAAGCTTGTCGATGGCGTCAGCTTGAGCGTAGGCGCGCTCGGGGCACAGCGCGAGAAAGGCATTTAGCTCGGGGTTGCGCGCGTCGATGCGCTTGTAAAAATCGGCTGCCAGCTCTCGTGCGGAAATCTTCTTCGCATCGAGCGCCGCGCGTACCGTTTCAATGGTCCAATTGCTCATAGCTTGAATTCTTTCGCATGATTTCGTTCGCCATAAACTACCTGTCAATCACCTTTGGCACACGGAAGTAAGGCGCCTTTGCGTCTGGCGCCTGCGCAAGCATTTCCGCGGCTGCCCGGCAAAAAATCGTCACATCTTCCCGCAAAGTTGCTTCTGCTCCAGCCGAATCTTCTGCCAGCACTTGCGTCATTGGTTCCACATTTGTCGTGTCAAGTTCGTTCAACTTATCCGCATATTCGAGGATGGAATCGAGTTGCTGTTGATACGTGGAAACCTCGGATTCGCTTAGCTCGAGGTAAGCGAGTTCGGCGACGCGCAATACATCTTCGCGGCTGATTTTCATTCACACTCCTTACGTATGCGCAGGCTTACGAGAGAAAAAAGATTCTAGCATAGCGCTTGCGGCGAAATGTTCTTTGACGAAGGATTACGTTTTGGCTTCTACCGAGGACTTGCGCGGGTACTTCGACGCAATGTAATTATCGACCAGAGCCTGGAAGGCGACGGAAAGCTCGTCGTAGGTGCCTTCGAGGGTGACGAATTTGTGCCCGTCAATGTAAACAGGGCACCGCGGGGCCTCGCCCGTGCCTGGGAGGCTGATGCCGATGTTGGCGGCCTTGGATTCGCCGGGACCGTTGACGATACAGCCCATCACCGCAAGTGTCATCTCTTCTACACTGTCGTACTGCGTTTTCCAGATGGGCATCTTATCGCGTATGTAGTTTTGGATGCTTTCAGCGAGCTCCTGGAACGTGGTGCTGGTGGTGCGCCCGCACCCGGGGCAAGCGGTTACGCTGGGCGAAAATGAACGCAGCCCTAGAGCCTGCAGTAGTTCGCAGGCTGCATAGACTTCATCGCGGCGATCACCGCCCGGACGCGGCGTCAGCGACACGCGAATGGTATCTCCAATTCCCTGGTGCAATAGGATGCCAATGGCCGCCGCCGACCATACTGTGCCTTTGATTCCCATGCCCGCCTCGGTGAGACCAAGATGCAGAGGCTGTTCTGTTTTCGTAGCGAGATCGCGGTATACCGTGATGAGGTCGCGCGGGCGCGAAACTTTGCAGGAGATAATAATTTGATCTTTCCGCAAACCGCATTGCAGCGCGAGCTCTGAGGATTCGAGCGCGGAAATCACCATGCATTCGTTGATAATTTGTTCGGAGGAAAAGCCCAGGTCGCGGTCGGTGTTTTCCTGCATTTTGCGCATGACGAGCTCTTGATTGAGCGAGCCGCCATTCACGCCGATGCGCACAGGCTTGCCATGATCGCGAGCCACGTTGCAGATCGTCGAGAATTGTTCATCGCGGCGCTGGCCCGCGCCGACATTGCCAGGATTGATGCGGTATTTGTCGAGCGCGGTGGCGCAATCGGGATACTTCGTAAGAAGGACGTGGCCGTTGTAATGAAAATCGCCGATGAGGGGCGCGGCGCAGCCAGCGTCCAGCATGCGTTTCTTGATTTCGGGAACGGCTGCCGCAGCCTCAGGTACATTAACGGTAACGCGCACAAGCTCCGACCCAGCGTTAGCAAGCTCAATACATTGCTGCACAGTTGAGGCGATATCAGCCGTGTCGGTGTTGGTCATCGACTGAACAACAACCGGAGCGCCGCCGCCGACGCGGACATGCCCAACTCTCACGCCAACGGTCTTATGGCGGCCGGGACGTGTCCCTGAAGCGTCATTTCCATCAATCTGTAGAAGCATGCTCATTCAATTCTAGCCGAGAGCGGCCAGCAGCGAAAGGCTCTAAGAAGAGGGAATTGCAGTGGCCGCCGTGCCGGAGGCGCTCGCCGAGCCGTCGAGGCCGAGCACATCCGCTGCGGAGCGCATGGCGTCGATGCAGAAGGTGATGTGTTCTTCGAGCGGAATGCCAAGTTCTTCGGCGCCTTTGCGGACGTCGTCGCGGTTTACGCCGCGTGCAAACGCTTTGTCCTTCAAACGCTTTTTCACGGAATCCATCGGCAAATCGAGAACGCTTTTGCTCGGCCGGACGAGTGCGCATGCAGTAATGAAACCTGCCAGCTCATCGCAGGCAAATAACGTGTGCTCGAGTTGAGACTCGCGAGCGACGCCTGAATAATCCGCATGAGACAGAATCGCCCGGATGGTCTCTTCGGCGTAACCTGCATCACGGAGGATCTTTGAACCTTCGTAGGGATGCTCCTCCGTCGGGTGGTGGGCCGAATTAGGCCACCGTTCATAGTCGAAATCGTGCAGGAGTGCCGTTATGGCCCAAAGTTCCTCATTGGCACCGAATTTACGGGCGTAGGCGCGAACGCAGGCTTCCACAGCGAGCATATGCTTGCGCAGGCTGTCCGATTGGGTGTACTCGCAGAGCAACTTCCACGCTTCTTCGCGGTTTGGCATTCTTTCTCCCCGGTTCTTCCTTCAAAATCACTGCGCAACGACCCAAATTGAGTGAGCTGAAAGAAAGTTAAAATGATGCGTAACGGGTTCCATTATGGCCGGAAACTTGCATTTTATACCAGTGCGGCGATTTGAGACAGGGTTGTCTGGGATTTTCAGTTCGAAGAATGGAGACCCTTTACGGACCCGCTAGCACTTAAAGTCAATTAACACTGCAATTTGCGAGAGATGATCCGATGAGCACACATGCAGTTCCGGTTTCGGTGGGACGCGATATCAAGCGACAGGCAATGGGTGAGACGTCGCAATCTGCGAAAAGTCTCAAAATGAAAATAGTTCTTGACACCCACGGGGGTGCATCAGCACAATCACCCCGCGCCAGTTTCTGCCTTCCCTTGAATCCCGACGTTCCTCCAACACCCGCTCGCCGGAAAAGTCAGCGAGGAGCACAGGTGTCGGATAATAATGGCAGTGCAAGCACGACGGATATGGATCGTGAAGTAATCCGCTGCAAGATGTGCGGACTGGTACAGTATCGTACGCGCGCCGGGAACTGCCGGCGTTGCGTTCGTCTACTGCCGCCGAAGGTGGAATTCTTAATTCCGCCCCCGGCGCCGCCAGAGGTGGAAGAAGAGCAGCCGGGCTACGAGAAGTGGCCCAACCGCGAAACCGTAGAAAACATCGGTCAGCGGATCCGGCAGTTGCGTGAATCCCGCGCCATGACGCAGAGCCAGTTACAGGCCCGCTCTCGTGTCTCGCGCTCCTATCTGTCGCGCATTGAAAGCGGACAGATGACGCCCAGCCTCGGCACACTGGAAAAGATTTCTGAGGCGCTGGGCGTAGGCCTGAACCGCTTCTTCATTCCGGAATCGAATGGAGAGGCGCTGCTGGAAGATCCGTTCATTCAGGGGCTGCGGCCATTCCTGCGGCAACTGGATTGGGAGCAGTGGCAATCCATTCTCAAACGCTTGCAGGCCATCAGCGACAACGTGACGTCTATGCCGCTTAACATACGGCCCATTGGGAATCCGGCCAGGCTTCCGCAACAGCAATATGTGCGGCGGGTCAGCCAGCCGGGTCACCAGGGGCAGGCCGGCTTAAGCAGTCACCGTTAGTTGAAAAGTTGGATCGGCAATCGCGAAAGTTTGCGTGAAGAAATTAACGCGGCGTCCATCGAGCCTCAGGCGCGATAACGCCGCGTTTTCTTTTATCGCGTAATTATTCTCGGACGACGGAAACCTTTGAGGCCGGTACAGCCAAGCGCATCAGGCGATGGGCGGCATCGAGATAAAGATTCACTTCGATGTCAGCGGTAGTTAGCTTGAGAGTTTCATAAGAGCTCCCGCCCACGGTTTCTCTTCCGAGGATCTCGATTTCTATTGTGCCTGGCGTAATGTCCTGAGGGATGAGAACGGGAAATATCTGCTTACCCTTTTTATTCCAATCGTAGAGGCGGGCAAGTAGTGCGTAGTGGTGGTAAAGATTGTTGTCCAGGATAGCGATGAGCGGTGATCCGAAAGTGTGCTCTTCATCGAAGGGTTTCGAGCCGCCGATGTCCAGCTGAACGGTTGCCACCCCGCCCTGGAAACTTACCTTCCCTGAAGCTTTCTTTTCGCCTTGCGCGGACCATTCATAGCTCTGCGGCGTGCCGTCTGCGCGCAACTTAAAATTGGAGCTGACGCGAGTGTGCTTGGAGCCGGGTTGTTCGATTTCAGTGGTCCCGCGCGCGAGCCAGGTATCCCCAGACGGCGAAATCTCAAACTCCTCGGAAGCTACTTGTTTGCCATCAAGCAGGATTTTCAGCTTTCCTTTATCAGGCGCTAGAGCGCCCCCCGGAGCCGTCGACTGGTTTTTCTTGCTTTTTTGCGAGGCCCCTTGCGAAGCTGCCTCAAAAAAAGTGAGGACCACAAGCATGCTCATAACCAAAGCGGCGGCCGAGGATATGGACACAATTGTCGACGTAAATTTGTTTCTGATCATCAAGGTTGGATTATCTCCTCAGAAGATTTGGCGATGCCCGCGGCGGGTTCCAGAATCCCGAGCGATAAAATCTGTTCCACGACGTGGCGCGGGGCGCCGCTCGCTTCTACGCGATACATTGCTTGGCGATAAAAAGGAAGGCGCTGCTCATACAACTGGCGGAAGCTGAGCTCGTCGCGGAAAAGCGGTCTGCCGGTCATCGTCACGCAACGCGCCAGAAGCACATCCGTAGGGCAGTCCAGCCAGACGATCGCGCAGCCGCTGTCCCGAAGAAGCTCAACGTTGGAAAGCTGGACAAAAGTGCCGCCTCCCACCGCCAGCACTACCGAAGTGGATTCTTCCGCGGCTTGGCCAAGTGTATTCATGAGTTGCTGCTGCTCAAGTTCCCGGAATCCGGGTTCGCCAAGCCGCTCAAAAATTTCACTAATGCGCAAGCTCGCGGCACGTTCGATCCGGCTGTCCAAGTCAACGAACTGCCAGGCCAGTTGGCGCGCCAGCAACGCTCCGACGGTTGTTTTGCCGGAACCCATAAAACCAACTAGGCAAATCAAGCGACGGTTAGAAGCACCGCCGGCAAACGGCGTGGAGTTCATGAGTGGATAGACCGGAAAGATAAGAAGTCAGTCACGCTTCCGGATCCGAATTATACCACTAAAGGAAGAGAGGTCGACTTTAGCGAGGCCGGAGTTGACGGATCCGATAAATCCTTTTACAAAACGCGAGGTACTGCCGTGGAACCCGTGAGAATCGGGTTTGATGTAAGCTTCGGCCTGATTGTCCACGCTGCCGCTGACAGTTTGTGCTTGCAGGTCGAAGGAATCCGTGCCGGAGAAGCAAACCTCGATCCAGCCGCTTCCATTCTTTAAGGTGTAGCTGCCATGTGTCAGGAAGGCGCCATCGAAAAGAATGTTGCCGGATGTAGTGGCTATGCGGACGAAACTAAGCTGGGGCTGCGTAACCTGGATATTTCCGCTCACCGAGCGCACGGTCAGACGCCCGGAACATTGCACACATACGACGGATCCGCCGACTGTGCGGATATCCACGTGGCCGGCGGTATCCTTTAAGTTGATATTGCCGCCGATGGAATCGAAAGTCAGATCGCCAAAAACGCGCTCCACTTGGATGACACTGGAGTCGGTTCGAATTTCGAGCTCACTCTCTTCCGGGATAGTGAGTTCGTAGCTGGCGTCCAAGTCCTCAGGCTTGGCGGTTTTGTCGAGAATATGAGTGGTAATGTCGATGCGGTTTTGTGCCTGCTCGGCGTCCACTTCTATCTTGTCGGATTTATGGTTGCCGATGATGACCACTTCCGCATTCTTCCAGGACTTGATGTCGACGCGCCCAGCGGTCTTGCTGTTGAGTGTAATTATCGGGCGTCCCGTGACGGCATAATGCTTTTCAATCTTGTGGGCCGAAGCGGGAGCGGCAAAAGGGAGCAGCAGCGCGATCGCTGCGGTAACATTCAACAACCCAATTGCGGGGCTAAGCCTTACGTTCTTCATCGCGCATCCCCTATCTCATTGCTGTCCTGGATCGCTGCTAACAACTCCGCCTTTTGTTGATAGGCGCCGGATAGATATTCGCGCGCCAAATCATTCTGCGGGGTCGAGTTCACGGTCTGTTCGCACGAGGCAATAAAATTATCTACGATTTTCAGATTTTCCCAGAGCGATACGCCGGTTGCGGAATCCGGTGCTGGGCGGGAGCGCACCGCAGCGCCCTCGATCCCTTCTAATTGATTTTTGGTCTGCATCAAAACGTGTGGCTGCGTAACTGCCGGGTTCAGAGTGGCGCTGATTTCCGGCTGAATGGGACGGAGCCTCACCAGCACAATAGCGAGAACGAGCGCACAGAGCGCGGCAACCGCCACGGCAGGGCGCAGGACGCGTCCCCATGCGGTTGGTAAGCTTCTTCTGCGCGAATCGTTCTCAGGTTTGATAATTTTTTCGGCTTCGAGATGTGAGCGCAACGAAATCCAAATTCTCTCCGGAGGCTCAACCTCGGCTGGCAGTTGGTGCGCAGCTTCCTCGATACGCTCGAGCTCTTCCACTAACGTGCGGCATGTGCCGCAGCTTTGAAGATGCGCTTGCGCGGGAGCGGGCAGTGGCCCGCCACCGTTCTCTTCGAGAACATGTTCCAATTCTTGGCACTGCATCATCATCGTCCTTATATGGGGTTTCAGGTCACAGCTATTACTGTTGCTACGTTTCTATGATGTTCCCGACGCGTGTTTTAGTTGCCGGGCTTATTCCCGGAAAGTAACATTTTCGACACCGTCGGCCTCGAAGCGCAAGTGCCCAAGTCTAACTTACTCTACGCCCGCAGAGTCACTTTTTGCCGCCTGGCGCTCCTGCCGCGCCAGGTCCCGCTCGGTTTCCTGCAAAAGCTCGCGCAACCTCATACGGGCTTTGTGAAGCTGGGATTTCGAGTTTCCGATCGAACAGTCCATTATATTGGCTATTTCATTGTGCTCATACCCCTGAACGTCGTGCAAAACGAACACCGAGCGGTAACCGGGGGGCAACTTTTCAACGCACCTTTGTAAATTTACGCGGTCAATGGAGCCCGTCAAACGAAGATCAGGGGACCCGATATCCCTGCGCGGGCCCCCGGTCTCATCGTCCGGTTCATCAAGCGAATCAGTGGGCAGCGACTTCTTTCGTAAACGCATGAGCACGACGTTGACTGCGAGTCGGTGGAGCCACGTGGAAAAAGCGGATTCGCCGCGAAACGTGCCGATCTTGCGGAATAGCTGCATAAACGCTTCCTGGGTCAGGTCTTCGGCGTCCGAAGGATTCCCCAGCATGCGCAAGCAAAGCGCGTAAACGCGGCGGTTATGGAGTCTGTACAGAAACTCAAAAGCCTTAGCGTCGCCCCGCTGGGCTAGCCGAATGGCCTCGGCTTCCGAAAGCTCGGTTGACTCCACTCGTTTCGTTCGAGCCAATGTTGGTCGGGCGTCATCGGCCAGATGCGCCCGGCGCTCCTTAAAGTTGTTACGACTCGTGCCTAGCTGCTACCAACTGTATCTTCAGGGTCGCGTTTCAGGCTGCAACAAGCTGTTCATTGCCCGCCAACGCCCCACTTTAGATACATACCATATTTTCTTCAGATTACGGTCACGCGTCTAGGGCGAAAAGAGGCAAAGCGGCTCCGGCTCCCGCCCACAGGATGTTTGGGCTCGCCCGAGAGCTTTTTATGAAACAAGCGGAGGTCGTCGTCAGGCAAGACCAAGAGGAATGATTTCAGTACGACGACAGACTCCCGAAGGCAGGTGTTTATGTCGTAATGAAGGGTTTCGAGTGCTTCCCAACTGAGCGAAGGAGCGAGCGACACCCCCTCCGATACTTCTTCGGCGCAGTCGCGAAAACGAAGCGCCAGTTCCTCGGCTGCTTCGGACAGCGCGTGTAGCTTGTGGAAAAAGCGCGACCGGCCAGAGAACAGTATGCGGCTGAGCATATTGCTTGTCCGCGAAAGCCGGTGAGCGATGGCCCCTCGGACGGATCTTCCTTCCACACCCAGAGATGTTTTCCCCATTAACTGG
>JRHI01000945.1_pt1 | contig 28018 bp, 31 predicted proteins | sample 215371 | NCBI WGS metagenome assembly JRHI01 (sample SAMN02929681, study PRJNA255918) | sediment metagenome | biome: cave system; feature: Ice Cave; material: Sediment; isolation source: sediment from deep within a dark volcanic ice cave with no known source of... ...
CGCCAGAGATGCCGCGTGCGCCTAGTAATGCACCGTGAGCAACTTTTGCTGCAATAATTCCTGCCGCAGTCTCGGTGCTATTGACGATGTCGCGGATCGCGGCCTGCATGGTGGCAGACATGTTCGAGCCGGTATCACCATCAGGGACGGGGAAGACGTTGAGGGCATTAATTGCCTCTAGATGTTCTTCTAGCCAGGCCGCACCTACTATAATGGCTTTTTTGAGATCCTGACCATCGAAAACACTGATACGCCGAGTGCGTTGTCGTACCGTGCGCGGGAATTGTTCCTCCATAGCCTCTTTGCTTACCTCTTGTCCTTTTCTTCTTCCTGCTCTTGCCAAATGATGCGATATCGGGTATACTCGCACAGATAGATTTATGGTCGGTTCTGTTGGGACGGTGCCCCCAAACGGTGCTCTTGTTATTCTACAAGGGGCTGGTCATGGTTGCAGTATACCAAAGGACTCAAGGATAATCAAGTAAACAAAATAAAGACGGAGCGATAGCGTGAGCAGCGTCCGTTACCATTTTTAGGGAGGAAGATTGACATGTCTGGTCGTTGTGACATCTGCGAGCGCAAGCCGATGTATGGCAATAATGTGCCTCACTCACAGCATCGTACGCGCCGCCGTTTCGTGTTGAATGTGCAGCACCGTCGTATCGAGATCAATGGTACGATGAAGAATGTGAACATTTGCACACGCTGCATGCGCACCATGAACAAATTGCCCAAGGTGCGTTAAGCAATATTAGCACAAAGCGGCTCCGACCACTGGTCGGAGCCGCTTTGTGCTGTTTAGATGTATTCCTCTTTCTTTTTTCTTGTTGCAGGTGCTATACTCAAATAGAACTGGATCAAATTTTTTGATACAATAATTTTTGGAGTATTATATGGAGATTTCTTACTCAGCGACGCAATTACCCGAATTCCTCAAAGCACTGGCACACGAAATGCGTTGGAAGATTCTTGTGGCCCTCTCACATTCTGATCGCAATGTGTCCGAACTGTGCCGTTTTCTGACGCAACCGCAGAATGTCGTGTCCTATCACCTGCGCAAATTGCGTGAGCAGCATGTGGTCTCCGAGCGCCGCAGTTCTGCTGATAGCCGAGATTTCTACTATAGTTTGGAGATCGATACTTTTCGTTCACTCTATCTCGCCACAGGAGAAACGCTGTATCCAGCTCTGTGTTCTGGCGTGTTTGTACCGGAAGCATCTGACATCTCCCTTTCTGCGCCTCCCATTCGTGTGCTCTTTCTGTGTACACACAATAGTGCTCGTTCGCAGATGGCCGAGGGGTTCTTGCGCCAGCTCAGCAATGGCAGGATAGAGGTGTTCAGTGCCGGAAGTCAGCCCTCGCGCCTACATCCTTTTGCTGTCCGTGCTATGGCGACTCTGGGAATCGATGTTAGTCAGCAGCGCTCCAAGCATATTGATGAATTGCAGGACTATGCCTTTGATTACATTGTGACGGTTTGTGACCGGATGCGAGAGGCATGTCCATCATTTCCAGGTGACGGCGAGGTGATTCACTGGAGTATTCCTGACCCACTAGAGGCAGAGGGAACAGATGAAGAACGCTATCGCGCCTTTGCACATATCGCAGAGCACGTGCAGACAAGAACCCACTATTTTTTCTCGCGTCTAGTGTATGAGCAGGGAGAACACAAACAGCATGAGCAAACAAGTCATTGATCGAACAGAACAGCAGCATTCGGGGCATGTAGTGAAGGAATTGGTGCGCTACGGAAGATGGGCACCCTATATAGCAGAGGGTTTTGGCACCTTTGGGCTGGTGTTTGCAGGATGCGGTGCCATCATGATTGATCGGCTTTCTGGTGGTCAAATTACCCACGTTGGTGTAGGACTCGTTTTCGGTCTCATCATTGCAGTGATGATCTATGCTCTTGGTCATATTAGCGGGGCGCACTTGAACCCGGCGGTGACACTTGGTTTTGTGCTTGTGCGTCACTTCCCATTACGCCGTCTGGTGGGCTATTGGTTTTCACAACTGCTCGGAGCGTCGCTCGCTGCTCTCTGTTTGCGCCTTCTCCTCGGCGATGTTGTCTCCCTTGGGGCGACTGTACCGGCAGGCAATGGCGGTGCATGGCAATCCTTCGTTTTGGAAGCGATACTCACGTTCATCCTCATGTTTGTGATCATGGCAATGGCGACGGATACACGTGCAGTTGGACAAGCTGCTGCTCTCGCTATTGGAGCGACCGTTGGCCTGGAAGCACTCTTTGCGGGTCCCATCAGTGGCGCATCGATGAATCCCGCTCGCTCTCTTGGTCCAGCTTTGATCGGGTGGACTTGGAACGATCAGTGGGTGTACCTGCTTGCCCCATTGCTTGGTGCTGCTCTGGGCGCCTATGCGTATCGCTGGTTGCGTGATGCTGGTCACATGGATACTGTCATGGCGGAAAAATAAATGAAACAACGTGTCCTGTTCATTTGCACACATAATTCCGCCCGCTCTCAAATGGCCGAGGGCTTGTTGAGAGCTTTGGGAGGCGACCGCTTCGAGGCATACAGTGCGGGTACCGAGGCAACACATGTGCGTCCTCTTGCTATACGTGCTATGGCAGAGCTAGGTATTGATATCTCAAAGCAAGAATCCAAGTCGCTGGCTCATTTCCTTTCCGAGCCGTTTGACGCCGTAATCACCGTTTGCGATGCTGCAGCGGAGGTATGCCCCGTTTTCATGGGCGCGAAACGACAACTGCACTGGTCCTTTCCTGATCCAGCGAAAGCTATGGGGAGCGAAGAGGAACAACTAGCTGTCTACCGTCGTGTCCGTGATGCCATCCGTGAGCGCATTGAGACGGAACTCCTGTAGAGCATGTTGGTGCTGTCATAGTTCCTCGTATTGTAATGTATAATATAAGAGTAGCTGTCTCACGTAAATACGAAACTTAGGAGGACCTATGCAAAGCAAACTTAACCCATACATTAGCTTTAAGGACAACACTCGCGAAGCCATGGATTTTTATAAGACTGTCTTTGGTGGCAAACTTACTGTGAATACCTTCAAAGAATTCAATGCGTCTCAAGATCCGAGCGAAGACGACAAAGTCATGCACTCTATGCTGGAAGCCGACAACGGCATTACATTTATGGCTTCCGACACGCCGGACCGTATGGAGTATAAAGTCGGGACAAACTATAGCATGTCACTGAGCGGTGACGACGAGGCAGAATTAAAAGGTTATTTCGAGAAGCTTTTGGTCGGTGGCAATGTCACGATGCCGCTCGAGAAAGCCCCATGGGGTGATGCGTTTGGCATGCTCACCGACAAATTTGGTGTGGCGTGGCTCGTGAACATTACGGGTCAAAAAGCGTAACATCTCTACCCTCCTCTAGGACTGAGATACTCCAAACCCTCAGTGTATCACTTTTCATGTTAGCGAAGGGCGTAATGCTCTGCAATGTTCAATCGACGGGCTGGACCATGGCGTCGTAGGGGCAGGAGTTCATGGCGCCCGTCGTTGGATGCGGTCAACTTCGGCGGAATGAACCATCGCCACAACAGGCGCCATGAACTCCTGCCCCTACGACGGACCACGTCGCTTGAAGATTGGCGGAGTAGTAAGAGCCGTTTAAAGTTTGTATGTACAAGCTGTCAGAGAGCAGTTTTGTGTGTTTTCTCGAAGCGTGTACGAAGTTGTCCACAAGCCGCGGCAATATCGTCGCCACGCTCGGCGCGTACACTGTTGCTTACACCGTGCTCATGCAGGATGCTACGGAAGGTGCGAATGGCGTCTGGTCCCGAAGGGCGATAGCTGGCAGCGGTTGCATTGACGGGAATGCAGTTGACATGCGCGAATTGCTGTAGAGGAGCTAGTAGCTTGCCGAGCTGGTGTGCGTGTGTGGATGTATCGTTGACACCAGCGATGAGCACATACTCAAACGTGACTTGTCTGCGAGTGGCCGCAATGTAGTCTTTACAGGCGGCGAGTAGCTCCTCTAATGGGTATTTACGGTTGATGGGCATGGTTTGTCCGCGTAGTTCGTCGGTTGGTGCATGGAGCGAGATGGCTAGGTTGACTTGAAGCTGCTCCTGGCTCAATTTGCGAATGGCGGGTACCAATCCTACTGTTGAGACGGTCATATGACGTGCCCCCAGGTTGAAGCCCTCTGAACTATTGAGGATGCGTAGAGCTTGTAACACATTGTCGTAGTTATGAAGGGGTTCACCCATACCCATAAGTACGATGTTTGTAATATGGTCAATGGGAGTGCTCCCCGGCAAACCTGCGGCTGTCCAGGGTGCCGAACGCAGTTCCCGTGCGTAGAAGAGCACCTGCGCGACAATCTCGCCTGCGCTCAAGTGACGATCAAAGCCCATTTGACCGGTGGCGCAGAAGGTGCAGCCAAAGGCACAGCCAGCCTGGGAAGAGACACACACAGTGGCACGTGCGTTACTGTCACCGATGGGTGGATAGAGCATCAACACCGACTCGATCAATTTGCCGTCGGCTAGCTCTAGCAAAATCTTGCGTGTGCGGTCATCTTTTGAGTGCAGTTCGCTTCGTACGATCATTGGCCCAATCGTTGCCTCTTCTGCAAGCTTTTTGCGCAGTGTGAGAGGCAGGTTTGTCATGGCCGAAAAATCACTTACGAGCTGTTGATAGAGCCAACTATAGAGCTGTTTTGCACGAAATGCTGCCTCGCCACGCTCAACCAGCCATTGCTGGAGCTGTGGCAGCGTGAAGGCAAGCAGGTCTGTTTGCTTATTCAGGATAGGTGATGAAATTGGTGTTGTTGTCATTGATCTATTATAGCATGCATAACGTATTGTTGAAAACAATGATGTGATGCCGCAACCTCCGCAAAAGTCATATGTAACTTTTTACCATATCAAGCGTCTTATTAAAGAATGGATATGTAGTAGGGTATTCAACTGTTCTTTTGTCAACAATAGTCTGTAATGTATCATACACTATGAGGAATAGCCAATAGTATGAAGAAAAACCAGCATGGAGAGCTGCTGTCTGATGAGCAACTATATATAGCCATTGCAGATAGAGAGAATCTGTCAGAAGAGGTACGCGTACACATTGAGCACTGTGAGCAGTGCCAGAAGCAGGTAGCTGCGTACACGCAGCTGCATAGCGCTTTGTTAGCAACTTTCTATCGTCGTTATTGTCCTGATAGTATGAAATTGAGTATGTATTGTGCCCATCGTCTTTCCGGTGAGGAAATGACTCGTATTGCGTCTCATGTCCAGGAATGTCCATTGTGTGCTACTGAGGTCAAAGATACCCTCCAATTCTATAAAAATATAGAAGGAGTTCTGTAGTATCAAAAAGGTCAAGAGTATCGTTCAGGTTACGCCTGAACGATACTCTTGACCTTTTTGATACCTCTTTTCTTATTGCATATCCTCCCTTTCAGGGCATACAATGATTCATAAGTCTGACGCTATTTTGACTCACGAAAGGATACTGTTCATGCGTAGTAAAATAACTGTTGTGGGCGCTGGTTTCGTAGGAAGCACGCTCGTGCAACGCTTGGCTGAACGCGACTATGCCGATGTTGTTATGTACGATATTGTGCCCAATATGCCTCAGGGTAAGGCTCTTGACATGTTGCAAGCAGGCCCTGTACTTGGATATGATTCTTTGATAACGGGTACAAACGATTATGCCGATACCGCCAATTCAGATATTGTGGTTGTCACCTCTGGTTTTCCACGCAAACCGGGTATGACTCGTGACGACTTGGTGAAGAAAAATCAAGAGATTGTTTCGCAGGTAACAGAGCAAGTGGTGAAACATTCACCTAATTGTATTCTGATTATGGTGACAAATCCTCTGGACGCGATGGCACAACTCGCTCTGCACGTGAGTGGCTTTCCACGTGAGCGTGTCCTTGGTATGGCTGGTGTGCTAGATACGGCACGCTTTCGCACGTTTATTGCCCAGGAAGTGGGGGCATCAGTACGTGATGTGCAGGCATACGTGCTCGGTGGGCACGGCGACACGATGGTTCCACTCTCTCGTATGTGTACGGTGGCTGGTGTGCCAATCTCACAATTGATTTCAGCCGAGCGTATTGAGCAGATTGTACAGCGAACACGCGATGGTGGTGCAGAGATTGTGAAATTGCTTGGCACAGGTAGTGCCTATTTCGCTCCTTCGGCCTCGGTGCTGCAAATGATAGATTCTATTCTGCTCGATAAGAAAATGATCGTTCCTTGTGCAGTGTATCTACAAGGAGAATATGGTATCAAAAACCTGTTTGTGGGCGTACCCGCCAAGCTCGGCGCTAAGGGTGTAGAAGAGGTTGTGCAAATAGAGTTGACGGAAGCGGAGCAGGCCGCGCTGCAAAAGTCAGCCGATGCCGTCAAAGAGTTAGTTGAGGTGATGGGAATGTGAACGTCGTAGGGGCCTGATTGATCGCGCCCGCTGTTGGAATTGTCAATTTCATTTACACATACAACTGCCACGACGGGCGCCATGAATGTGGCCCCTACGACGCTCCCGCTATCACGAGAATGTATTCGCCTTTTAATTTGGTTTGCTTGGTGCTTTCGAGCAAGGAAGACAACACGCCTCTTTCAACCTGCTCGAACATTTTGGTTAAGTCGTTGGCTAAGGCGGCGGGACGGTCTCCAAAGACTGCCAGTGCGTCTTCGATGCTATCGAGAATACGATAGGGACTTTCATAGAAGACGAGTGTATGCGGTGAGTGTTTGTCAACCTCGAAGAACTTGCGCCTGCCAACGGTCTTGCGGGGGGGAAAGCCGCGGAAGGTAAAGCTGTGTAGGGGTAGCCCAGATAGGACAAGCGCCATTACAAAAGCCGTGGGACCAGGAATCATGGTCACTTCTAGCTGGGCGTTGATGGCCCTGCGCACGAGTGTGAAGCCTGGATCAGAGATGCCGGGGGTGCCAGCATCAGTAACGACGGCGATAGAGAGACCCTGGCGCAGTAGTTCCTCAATGCGGTCTCCTGCGCGTTGTTCGTTATGCTCGTGAAACGCGATTTGTGGCTTTTGAATGTCAAAGTGTTTCAAAAGCATCCCTGTTTTGCGCGTATCCTCACTGGCGACGTAATCGACTGAGCGCAATATAGCTAGTGCCCGTAGGGTGATGTCTTGAAGATTGCCAATGGGAGTAGCGACTAAATAGAGCATAGTAGCCTTTATTTCTTTTGTAGGGTTGGTAATGTATTCACAATATCTTGTCGTTTCACTTTCAGTGTATGTGTCCGCGGGAAATCTTGTTCAGGCCAGATGGTAAATCCTTTGATTTGTTGATGTGGAGCTAGCTGCTTGTTGGCCTGCTGGATAATGGCTTTTGCCTGCTCTGGCTTTTCTAGCAGGAGCACGGCGTGTACTTCTGACCCCTGTTCTGCTTTACTTAGCCCAATCACGACAGAATCTTTCACACCGGGGGTGTTGTTTAAGATATTCTCGATATCTTCTGGATAGACGTTCAAACCATTGGCAAGAACAATGATATTCTTCTTACGTCCTTTAAGATAGAGATTACCCTGTGCATCGAGTTCTCCTAGATCGCCAGTATAATACCAACCGTCGCGGAAAGCGGCAGCGGTAGCCTCTGGGTTGTCGAGATAGCCGGGAGAGATGTTAGGTCCACGCGCAAGAACTTCTTTATCAGATGCGATACATACTTCAACTCCTGGCAAGGCTCTGCCGACCGAGGCTAAATTATGCTCACGAGTAGGAGTAGCAGTGATAATAGGCGCGGTCTCGGTTGCTCCATAGCCTTGCACAATTTTGAAACCCATATCTTCCCAGCGTTGTGCAAGATCAGGTGAGAGATAGGCCCCACCACAAAAGAAAAAGCGGAATTTCCCGCCGAAGCGTGCATGCACCGCTCTAAAAAGATAACGGTGGATACCAAAGGGAAGGCGACGAGCGATAGTGTGTAGCGTCTTCCACTGTTTTTCTTTTTTCTGGCGGCGCACTTCTTTTTCGATACCATTCATGAGTAACTGTAGCGCTTGCGGCACCAACGCCATACATGTGACATGTTGCGCATTGAATAGCTTTAAGAGTGTATCGGGAGTACGCGAGGATGTATAAAGAATACTGGAGCCGCAGTAGAGGAGCGCGATTTCTATAGTCAATTCAAACATATGAGAAAGAGGTAGTATCGAGAGGGCACGGTCTTCAGCACGCATATCGACGACTTGTACCGCTGCCAATACGTTGCTGACAATGTTTTTATGGGTGAGCATGACTCCTTTAGGGTTGCCTGTCGTACCTGACGTGAAGACGATTTCCGCGAGATCATTCTCAGCGACGGTTGGTAGCGCTGCTGTATCAAGTGTGCCTGTGGGAAGTGCGTCAATATCAATATATGTAAGAGAGCTGCTTGTGAGCGTTTTATAGTGCTTTTGGGTAGTAAGTAGCAGTGTTGCGTGTGTTGCAGCTGCGACACGCTCTAAAAAATCTGCGTGTGTATTGACATCCAAGGGCACAATAATGAGACCTGTTAAGAGAGCACCAAGATAGCCAATCATCCATCCTGTAGAACTTGCACTCCAAATGATGAGTTTGTCTCCGGGTGTAACCTGTTGCGACTGCAAATAACCAGCAAAGTCATGTACGCGTTGCTGGAGTGCTTCGTATGTCAATGTTGTGACAGCAGAACCTTCCGTTGGTTCTAGCAAAGCGGTACGGGTGGCGAAGCGTTGAACACTTTGTTGAAACAGCGTTGTAATGGTGCTCATAGATGGCCTCTTTCTTTCATGTATTTGGGGCTACCATAGTATAAAGTATAAAGGTCCTGTTTGGCTAGGGAAGAGGGGCCTGTGAATTGTCGCAGGATGGATAGTATTTTTGTTCATAATATGCTATTATTCAAGTGCGTAAGCTATCCTTCTCATGGTAAGAAAGTAGGACAATATATGGCAATGACCTCCGACCGCCTCGATGTCGTTCGACCAGCAGATCACGTTCCAGGCCCCAAACAAGGATACTGGACGTATAGCCACTATGCCGCTTTGCCCGATGATGGACAACGCTACGAAATTATTGATGGAGTGTTGTATATGGCACCAGCACCAGACGACGAGCATCAAGACGCCGCAGGACATTTTAACTTTTATCTGATGACGCACGTTTATTTTGCGGGTTTAGGTAAAGTTCGCGCCGCTCCCTATGATGTACAGCTAATCCCTGGTGTTGTCGTACAGCCTGATGTACTCGTGGTGCTGAATGCTCATCTCGATAGAATTACGCATCGAGGTCTCGTTGGTGCTCCTGATCTTGTGATAGAAATTGCTTCACCCAGCACAGCTACCTTTGACAGACGGAAAAAATATACGGCATATGAAAGCGCTGGTGTGCCGGAATACTGGATAGTAGACGATGCCGCACAGACCGTTGAGATATTAACGCTTGAAAATGGGGTATATACAACCCTTGGAGTCTTTACTGGGAAAGCAACGCCTCCTTCAAAAGTGGTTCCTGAAATTGCAGTGGTTCGGGTTGAACAATTTTTTGCTCACTAAAACGAGAGGGCACCCGCAAGGGGATGCCCCTACAATGATACGAACTGTGTTGACACCCTCGTATCATTGTAGGGGCATCCCCTTGCGGGTGCCCTCTCTCCTCCGCTTTATTCTGTACCACGTACTTCTAGAAGCATAAACATGGCTTCTAGGAGATGATATTCTTCGGTGTTGCTCATGTTGAGCGTAGTTTCGCCTAGTGGTATGGTGATGGCACCAGTGGTGTCCACAGGGGTGTTGCTGCGAATGGAGCGAGGGTTGCCACCGAGCCAGCGTATTGGTTCGATGAGAGAACCAAGTAGCACTGATACGATGATAGGTTGTCCACGGAGCGAGTCGTTGAGGTCATGCAAGTGTAATACGAGTAGTTGCCCTTGTTGTGTGATCGTGCCTTCCAGATGATGCGATTGTAGTTGAATCTCGGGGTGCTCATGTTGTGTATCTTTGGTGTGTAGAGTCTCAGTACGACGCACAACCTTTTTGCCGCGTGTGCCCCCTGCTCCTGTTAATGTTGGTGTATATCTGTGAATGTCTGGATTGCTGGGGATCTCCTGCGTGGCGTCGCTCGCGCCTTCAAAGAGGGTGGCTACGCGTACAAGGTCTTGAAGGGATTGACGACGAATGCCGTTCTGTGTGATATGCGCACTCATGCGCAATGCGAGTTGCAACAAGGAGCGTGCCGCTGCATCGGCGTCGTTATGGTCGTGACGTGCTTGCAGTATTACTGCTTCGGCTTGGCTGATCAAAACTTGGCAGAGATGTCCTAGCATCCGCTGTGGCATGGCATCTAATGTGCGTGTTCCCTGACCAAGAATGGGGCGTGGCTCACTTGGCTGTACAGCTGCCCGCATGGCGTCGTAGAGATCAAGGTAACTTGTATGACAGGTACGACAGGTTGCAAGATGATAGAGCAACGGAGCATAATGAAGTGTTGCTTGTGGGTCGTTTGTGAGGAGCGCCATAATAAAGTCTGGCAATTGCTGATAGAACACTGGGTGATAATCATTACGAAACAGCAATTCGAGTTGCCTCTCATGGTCTGCTACTGTAGTAGGTGCGTGCGAGGTATGGGATACTGAGGGCGTATCCTGCTGAGTCGTCTCATCGGCAGATGTCTGTAACATCTGCTGCAACCACTGTGCTAGTGGGAGATATTTCCCACGGGGATCAGGAATGCCCTCGAATGGTGTTTGCTCGTTCATACATGCCTCCTTCGCATCTACAAGCTCTCTTGCTAGCTCTGCAAATCTAGCTAGCCGACGGGTCTTGCTCTCTATTCTTCCCGATAGAAGCGTTGTAGCTGCTTCATCTGGGTTGCTGTGATGAAAATCGTTTCTTCATCTTGCCAAGTCAGTAGACCCTCGGCTACTAGTGCATTCAAACCTGTCCTCACATCGCTCAAGGTAAGATTATGCTGTGCCAGCGTCTGAACTGTCGTTGAATATCCTTGCGTTCCAGCGGAACGTACTCCATATTCAGTCAAACGCAAAGCGACCGTGACTATCAAATTGGTACTTTGTTGCTGCAAACAATGGCGCAGTTTTTTGTGGGCATGGTCCTTATGCTGGCTCATATGTGTGTTGGGAGGAGTAGAAGCGACGTGTAGCGCCGCGGTGACATATTGTAGCAAATCATCGGCCCCGACCTCTTCTAGTTCCTGGATGATAGCTTGTAGCTGATGGGGAGCGGATCCTAATGCCATAATACAGTGTTTGAGCATGTTGCGCAGTTCAAGTTGGGAGGCTAGATATATGGTCAGTTCTTCAGGTGTAGCAAAAGGAGTACCCCCCCAGGGATAGCCGACGGCTTCATCGAGTAGGTCTTCCGATCCTTCTGCACCAGATTTTTCCAATTCGGCGGCGGTACTGATCTGCAAGCGACGTTTGCGTAAGCGATCAATAGCTTTATTTCTAACGCTGCGATTCAAGAAAGCGTAAAATTGAGCATCGGTGAGTGTGTCAAGAGCTTTTTGTGGTGATGTATTTCCACCAGCTAAGATGCCGAGGCGAACGAGTTGTTCAATAACGTGACCAACAACCACATCTACTTCAAATGCATCATACTTTAAGGGACCCAAGAAGCGTTGTGCGTTCCGGTGCAAATAAGCATAGAGGAGTGGATAACTTTGTTCTGATTTGTGTCGTAAGTCATCAGCCGTAAATGCCACGAGGGATCCTCCGCTCATGTTTCTTTGTATTATACAAGAACAAGATTTTAAGTGCAATACGTTATGCTATCACACTTAAAATCTTGCCCTTTGTATAACTTACTCGAGGTCGCCCCGTTTGCCTTGGCGTTGATGCTCATATGCCTTTTTAATGGCAGTTAAGCTTTGCTGTACATCGTTGCGCTCTTCAAGAAGGTTTGCATAGCGGAAGTAGGCTCCCGCGGCTACCTCATGGGCGCTTGAATTCTCTAATAATCCTAGTGCCTGCTTGAAAAGTTGGTCCGAAGCGGCAAAATCGCTTTGCTTATGGCGAATCTGTGCCAATGCAATCAAAGCTTGTCCTTGCGCTTGTGCATCATTGCCAGAGTGAGCAAAAGTCAAGGCTTCTTGTGCTTCTTTCTCTGCCTCTTCCGTCTTATCACGCTTGAGCAACAGTTCGGCAAGAGAGGTGAGACAGGTGGAAGCGGAGACTTCATCATTCAACGCACGTTCGGTAGCAATCGCCTTGTTGTATTCTGCCTCAGCGGCATCAAGATTCCCCTGTCTCTCCAGAGTCTTGCCCAAACGTTGGTGAGTCATACCAACTAGGCGTTGCTCATTACGCATTTCATAGATTGCTAAACTATGTATCGCATAATCGCGTGCGAGTGTCAATTTGCTAATGGATTTATAGTGCTGACTAATATCCATATATTTCGCTGCAAAACTCTTACTATCTCCCATCTCATCAAGTAGTTCCAGTGCACGATGATAATAGGTAATAGCCTTCTCAAGGTCTCCCAACCTAAAGTAGTCATTTGCAAGATTACTAAAGACATCTATAGAGAAGAATTGATCCACTATATGACCACTTTCAATAGCGGCATGACATTTCAAGTGGTTCTCCATGGCAAGTGTATAGTTATACAAAGAGAAATACGCGGTACCAAGGAGATTGCGTGCTCTCTCAATGTATTCACTATCATTCAACCCTTCACCTTGAGAAACAGCAGAGCGCAAATCGACAACGGCTTCTTGGTATTCACTAGCGGCCAAGTGAATTTCACCACGTAAATAGTACAAACGATATACTTGGTCAGTAGTAATACGCTCTGGTTGAATAGGAGCAAGTAGTTGTTCGGCTTCCTTATAACGGTCCTGTTGTACCAACACATTTGCTTGTAACAGGTCCACATCTATTCTCTGGTCTGGACCGGAGTCGGCGGGGGAATAGCCGACAGCACGAGCCTCAGCCGCGCCAGCCGGAGATCCTTCGAGTAAGAAGGTCAACGGCACGTCCAGACGACGGGCAAGAATAGATAATGCCTTCAAGGAAGGACGAATTTTCCCGCGCTCAATGGCTGAGATATACGAGATCGAAAACTCGGGGGAGGCAAGTTGTGCTTGGGTCATACCAAGCTTGGTACGAACTTCTCTAATGTTCGTTCCCACACGGGCAGCGACGGCTTTACCGACGTTAGCAGTCTCTAGGGATGGCATGGAACATATTTCCTTTCAATGTATAGATTTTGTATGTAATGCATCCAAAAAGCAATAATGCCAACAAGCGTATTACTTGCATAGTAAAATGGCATTACGTTTTTCTTTCATCATAAGAATCATATAGTAAGATGAACAATCCTTCCCAGTAATACTCTTCCGCACACAGGTATGTTGTAGAGAGTTCTGTACTATAGTCCAGCGAGTCTTCCGAAAGAAAAGATAGCTAAAGGATACCCATATGTATTATAACATACATATCTACAGAATGCAATAAATAATAACATCACAGCTTTGTATATGCTTATTGACTTTTTGATTAGTACCAATGCGCTATATGGATGGTAGTTGAAGCACATTTACGACATGGGAAGCATAGAGGATAATCAACAATAATAACTTAATCTATGGACAGATTTGTATATACAAAAAATACAATATTATAGCGCCATCAGATCAAATTTAATTATTCAGCATTGATGTTTATCTAATATTACAATGATATTACAGTATATACTACCATATTATGTATCTATTATAAGGAAGCTGACAAACTATCAAAGAGATAACATCAGCATTATGAGTATGGTCAAGGTGTGTCACAAGCACACCTTGACCATACTCATAATGCTGATGTTACAGTCCATCTGGATGGAAATTGACAGTACCGCTTTTCCCACCACTTTTTTGAGCTACATATGCTTGCTCAATTGTAATTGTCGTATCTACCCCTTTACACATATCGTATATAGTGAGACCAGCCACGGTCACGGCGGTGAGTGCCTCAACATCAACGCCTGTCTTATAGTGGGTGCGAGTACGTCCCTCTATCTCAACGATACCTTGAGTGCTGTCAAGTGTGAACTGTAAATCGATATGAGTCATTGGTAGAGGGTGTGCGAGTGGAATCAGCTGTGGTACCTGCTTCGCAGCAAGGATGCCTGCGATTTTGGCGACTTCCAGCACACTCCCTTTAGAGATTTGGTTTGCCTCAATGAGTTGTATCGTGGCGGACAACATGCGTACGCGACATTTTGCAATGGCCGTGCGCCCTGTTTCAGGACGATCTGTCACATCCACCATGTGAATGTTGCCGCTCTCATCCAGGTGGGTTAGTTGTTTATTTGGATCGGCTGACATGTTGTATGTGTTCCTTTAATGAATTAATCTTCTCCCTGGGCTTTGGTAAAGGCAACTACACCATCGAACTCCTGGAGCTTTTCCAGGTGTGCCCAACGATAGTGTGTGATAATACGTTGTATCAAATGCAGCAATGATGCATCGATCTGATCATCGTGCAGGTGCGATATATCTTCCTTAAAGAGGAAGCTGCAGCGATATTGATCTACACAATCGGTGATGGCGCCGATAGCGGGGTATACCTTCGTGCCACGATTCGAAATCATCTTTAGGACAAATGGGCTATCTGCTACAACTTGCTCGATATTAGGGCCGAGTTCTTGTGGCTGTAGTGACGATGCTATGAAGATATCAATGCCCACAACGCGACGTTGTTTGATATGCACAAAGTCAGGAGAGGTATTGAATTGCGGCATGTGTAGTGGCTTGCGCTCACGGATTTTCCAAGCAGTGGGTTGTTTGCCCAGATTGGCAATGATCGCATCTGTATACACGGAGGTTGAGGCTACACCCGGAGTCTGTATGTGCTCGATACCCGCATACACATCTTCAATATTTTCACGCACGACCACTAGATCGATGCCACGACCACTGAAAGGGGTTTTGACGCCGGGGAGTTTGCGCACCGGGCGAATGTTGGCGTAGGTCTCAAACAGCTTACGGAGGGTGACATTGGCGCTCTTTTCGCCATAACCAATCGGAGTGCCAAGCGGTCCTTTGAGGACGACGCGTGTCTTGCGTATGGATTCAATGGTCTCTGGAAGCACGCCAGAAGGAATGCCCTGCTTGAAGACACTTTCACCAGCGTGGCGTTCTTCCCATGCAATAGGGGCGCCTGTCGCTTCTATGATGCGTTGTGCGGAGTGTACTACTTCTGGGCCGATGCCATCTCCGGAAATGACAGTAACAAGTTTTTTGCCGGAAGGGGTTATGTACATAAAACTGCTCATTTCTTAATGTAATTACTAGGTATATTTGTTGTGGAAATGTCCGTTGTAGGGGCCACATGTATGGCGCTCGTCGTGCTAATGGTCAATGCCATCGACGAATCCACATCCAACGACGGGCGCGATCAATCAGGCCCCTACAACGGGTTAGGAGGCTCCTAGTGTATCGCGCTCAACGAGGGTTAGCTTGCCGGTATTAATGTCAATTACAAAGCCATGAACAGAAATTCTTGGCAGGTAGGAGCTTTTGCGAATAACGTTTACAACTTGTTGTACGTTAATGTGAACATCATTGAAGGCACCAAGCCAACGTACTAAGCCGTTGATGTCGCCTAGCTGCTCTTTCTCAATCAGCTGTTGTGGGTCAACACCAAGGGCTTGCATGGAAGCGATAAGGGCAGTAGGGTTAGCATGGGCTAGGCCACATTCGGTGTGACCAATTACCATCACTTTGCGCACACCAAGCAAATAAATAGCACCAGCGAGTGATCTGATAAGGTCGTTGGAAGCACCAGTACGCTCTGGCTCAGAAATAGTAGCTCCGGCGGTACGTAGCTCTACGACGTCTCCGCGCTCAATGCCAAGGGCATCCTCAAACATAGTGACTAAGCGGCAGTCCATGCAGGTAACGACGGCGGTACGCTTGCGAGGTGTATGTCCAATATGTGGGAGGGTATGTGTCTGCACAAATTGTGCGTTTTTGGCTAAGAGTTCGTCTGGCATGCAGTGTATCCTTTATCCTTCTCGTCTCTTTTTGTTGTAATGTTACTCGATTATCCTGTCTTTGTAGTCTATCATAGCAGTGGATATCTGTACAAGGGAGCAGCTCTCGAATAGGATTTTTAGGATACCCTCCCCTATACGTTTTCCCTGAAATCTGGTATAGTGATGTAACATTGCTAGAGTCATAACGTATGGAATCGGGATAGCGTATTGAGCGAACATGCATCACAGACGGACCCAGAAGACCTAGACACAGGAGATGTTGTACAGCAGGGTTATCTTGGCACAACACCGCCAATAGGTCAACTTCCTCCAAGGGGTGAGCGACAGTGGGTAGACCGCCCAGATCAGTTGCTCACCGCTGTTAACGTGCTCAAGCAATCTCCTGTCGTTGCTATCGACGCAGAATTCACACAACTGCGTTCGCGTACGCAAAGTGATGTCCTCGCCTCTGCTCCCCGTCTTGCGCTTCTGCAACTTGCCGTAGATCGGCATTGTTTTGTGGTAGATGCATTGCGCATGCATGATCTCTCTCCATTAGAGAATGTGGTGGGGAATCCTGACGCGGTGGTATTGCTGCACGGAGCGGGGGCAGATATGCGTGTAATGTCCGAGCGCGGTTTGGATGTTGCACACTATTATGATTTAGAGGCGACCTGTCGCTCAATCTTTGGGCAGCATGAATCGTCATTGGCAGCGATGTTGCTACGTGCTTTTAACATTCGCCTGGATAAAAGCTTGCAGCGCACCGATTGGACGCGGCGTCCACTACCATCGGCGATGATTGCCTATGCAGCGCGTGACGCAGAAGTCACACTTGCCCTCTATTACTGGCTCAATCAGCAGTATCACGCCATCCTGCAAGCACATGAGAATACGTTGCAGCCGGAAGTTGTCGCAGCCTGGATTGAGCCGTTCTTGTATGGCACGTCACCTGTTGCACCAGAGGTTGCTGTGGCTGAGGCGAAGGCAAAAGGAATCATTCAGAATAAGGCGCAAATCTATGCCGATTGTCGTGCTGCCCTCGCAGCCTTGCACCATCCCATGCGGCGTAGTCGCTTATTACGCTTGATAGCAGACCTCGCTCTGACACAGCTTGCACCCGATATCGAGCCATTATTGTATGCACCGACTTCCGACGAACGGGCGGGCAGTGCGCGTGCATTGGGGCGTCTAGGGATAAAATCGGCAAAGGAAGTAATCCGCCCGTTATTGCAAGACCCAGTACAAGATGTGCGTAAGGCAGCTCAGGTGGCGCTGCGAAATCTTGGTGAGAAGGAACCGCGCCAACAGCATACTATGCCCACGAAAGCTGCTGATGGTACGCGGCGCTGGATGCTGGAGGCGGATGCTCAGCAGGAAAACCCTGACGAAGAAGGTGGCTGGAAAGCCCGCCTACGCTCTATGATGGAGTAAATGGTTGCAAAGACAAGAATACGCACATAGCTCATATGGGCTATATGCGTATTCTTGTTTTTGCAACCAGCATATTATTTGCGGGGCAGGCGGGTGCCTACCCAGACGAGGAAGAGCAGGCCAGAGGCGATACCAAAACGGCGTAGACGCTCTGTCCAACGTACCTCTTCAAATGAGTCCCCTGCTCCCAGGCCAGCTAAATGCACGAAGCGTTGGAGCAAAGGCGTCCGTGTTTGAGCGAGATGCAATCTATCTTCTGCTTGTGAAATATGACGCTTGACGATAGTGGCTCCCATAAACTCCTCTGTGAGTATGATAGCCTTCTCACGCTCGCGCTGGCTTGAACGTAGGGCATTGGCTACCTCGTTGAAAAATTCCTGTAATAGAAGTTTGGCAACACCTCTTGTGAGTGTAGGTGGCAACAACGTACCCAACTTGCCAATGCGCAGTGTACCACTATATGTAATGACAGTCATATCTTCATGGGGTCGTAAAGAGAGCGTGCCTTCACCACGAAACGAGCTTTGCCGTCCCATGCCGTCGAGAGCAACATGGCATTGGTAGGGTGGTTGCTGCTCGGTAACGATAGCTTGTCCCTGGTACGTCCCTATCAGGGGGGCGTATGCGATGCGCAGATGTAGACTGTAGGTCTGGTCATCTACCTGCTCCAACTGCTCTATGCCAGGAATGGCATGTAGCAACACTTGACGATCAGTCAGATGTTGCCACACCTCCTCTGGTGCTGCTTGCAGTGTATATGTTCCCTCAATCTCCATGGTCAATATCCTTTAGATGTATAGAATGAGATCAAAGCTACGATGAATGATGACCTCATTATAGAGGAGAAGGGCATTGACTGCAACCCACCGACAATTTCTATGGTTTCTTGGCAAAAGTCTGCTTTTAGTGACGCTCTCTATGCTCCAACTTCTCCTCAATCGACGTGATATTCCCCTTTTTCTTTTCATCTTCAGGAACTTCTGGTCCCTGGTTATTTTGTTCGAGATAGTAACTACCAATCAGGGCTATTCCTACACCTAACGGAATCAGGCCGGGCAGAAGCCAGGGGCCGAGATGCCAGGGTGTTGTGGCAAACAATGACGGGAGCAGGACCCCTACAGGATAGAGGCCAATGGTCAGCGCGAGGCCAATCATAGCAGTAATCAAACCAGCACGTAACATACCACGACTACGCCTTTGACGCGCTGTCGTATCCGGGCTATGTGGATTGATGCCGTTCTTAATTAAAGCCATACGTTCGCGATGGTGTAGATAGCGCAATAACACAATGAAGCTGAAGAAGAAGGCTATAGAGCCAAGAAAAACAGCAATGACGTTAGTAGACATGAGCAAGCGTATCCCTTCTGTATCAATTCTATTCTGTCTTCCATATGATATGATATGGAAGAAGGATGTTTCGTACAAACCCATGAAACAATCTCTTCGCTGATCGTCTCTAAGAAAGGATGAGAGAGCACCTGTTGTCGCAACCACATAGTTTAGGAATATCCCTACCAAATAGTGCATCACACAGCATTGAGCAAGATGATGCTCACCTTGTTGCTGCCAGTCGTAACGGAGACCAAGACGCTTTCGCCTTATTAGTGCAAATCCATCAACGGCGCGTCTTTAACCTCGTGTACCGTATGGTGCAGGATTATGAAGAGGCCAATGAAGTGACACAAGAAACCTTTCTCGCAGCTTGGCAAGGATTATCTACGTTTCGTGGTGATGCACGTTTCTCTACTTGGCTCTATCGTATTGCCTATAATTGCAGCTTAAAGCAGTTAGAACTGCACAAGCGTGATAGAACGATGCAGACAGCAATGCAAGCAGAGCAGATAATAGATGTTGCTAGTATTGATGAACGAGCGAATGCCGCACTTGATGCACAGGATTGTCAGAGGGCCGTGCGTGAACAATTGTCGAATTTACCGGCAAAATATCGTATTGTACTTGTGCTCCGTCATCTACAAGAAATGACGTATGAGGAAATGGCTGAGATCCTGTCTATGCCCATCGGCACCATAAAAACACATTTGTTTCGGGCACGCAATCTACTCAAGGAACGTCTTGAGGTATTTGAGCGCGAGTGGAATGCGAGAACGAGAGGCTAGTCATGCGCTATGCAAAAGCTGCTGAGCAGCTCCAACTCTATATAGATCACCGACTGACCTTTGAGCAGATGCGTGCTTTGGAAAGGCATCTCTTTAAGTGTACCCATTGTCAGGAAGAACTCTTTCGTCTGGAAGAGGTCACATCTGCATTGCGCGGCATCTCTCCTGTAGTAGAACCTGCCGATCTCACGACCAACATTATGCACCGTGTGGCCGCAAGTGAGCGTTCCCAAAAAGAGCTACAGGTCTACAAACCTCTACATCCATCATTTGCCGAACTCTTGCTTGTCATCGTTCTCGCCACTGTTACAACACTAGTAGTGATTGTGCAACAGCCTGTATTACGTAGCAGCCTGCCGTTTGCCAATAACCTCGCCTCACTCTCAATCACGCTGAACACTCTGTTCCGTGCGCTCATGGGTGTCAGTACAAACACCTTACTCCTTGCCCTATGGGTAGTTGGTACTCTCTTAGGTGTATGTATTACGTTAGCCGCCGCTGGTGATGAAATGCGCTCTGTATGGTTCAAAGCCATGATGGACCACTTGCCTACATTCTAGAAGTAACCTTCTTGCTGCTCTTTAAGTAGTCCCAAACGTTTACGAGGAGTTAATGACGCCTTAAAGATAGGTGATTTAGGTACTATGGTGGCGCGTTCTTTGGCTTCCTGCACTTCGCTCTGAATATCCTCATCTGCTTCTTGTGAAGCTTCTTGTAGTATCCACTCTGCAATAGAGCGAGCAAATACCTCTCCTACTAAGACACCGTTCTTATTTGGAGCAAGATGTAAAATATCCTCGTAAATGGTTTCGCCAAATTTGTTCTTGAATCCTCTCTCTTGACGCATTTCAAGTTCAAACCCTGCACCTCCTAAAGTAATGGTAGCGACTAACTCCCCATTTCTGAAGCTAATACCACGTACGTTCGATTCTCTACCAACAACGATAATAGCTTTGCCATTAGAACGGATGAGGCGCCTCATTTCCTTCAATGCATCAAACATGTCTTAGAGCCTGTTTGAAAAGGTTATGCAGCAGCCAGTCGCCGAACCATCAAGCGAGTCATGGCGATGGAGATCATCGCTTCGCTACTTTGAGGAAGGACTTCATAGTCCTTGCCAAGCCGTCGGCATTGCGTGATCCAGGCAAAGGTGCGCTCCACGACGAGAGCGTCGTGGCAGGACAACAAAGCCTTTCTGATCATCACAGCGAAGCACAGGTTGCAAGACGAACTGGCAGTGCAAGAGCACCCATTCCAAGAGGCGACCACGATAGGCTCCATCAACCCAGATCCGCCGCAGTTTCTTGCAGGCTCCCCCCAAACGCTTGAGTAGCAGCTTGGCTCCCGCAGGATCAGAAATGGCCGCCGAAGTGACGATGACCGCCATCAGTAATCCGAGCGTGTCAACCAGAATGTGGCGCTTGCGCCCTTTCACCTTTTTGCCTGCATCATCCCCTCGTACACCCGGCAAGGGCGTCGTTTTCACACTTTGGCTATCTAAAGCTCCTGCGGTTGGATGTTTGTGGCGACCGACACGCCTTCGCACTTGGGCACGAAGCGTGTCATGGAGCCGTTGCCACGTCCCATCATCGCGCCACTGCTGAAAGTAGGTGTAGACGCTTTGCCACGCCGGGTACTCCCGAGGCAGCATCCGCCACTGACAGCCACTGATGACAATGTACAAAATCGCATTGATGACCGTTCGCATCTCCAAGCTGCGCGGTCGGCCTCCTGGCTTTGCAGGAGGAATCAAGTCTTTGATACAATCCCACTGACGGTCGGTCAGATCGGTTGGATACCATTGGTTGTTTTTCATATTCCAAGTGTACCGCCTCGACTCCCCGGCTGTCATCTCTTTTCAAACAGGCTCTAAGGTATATTGCACAACGGTGAGAAAGCGATTTTGGCGATTTTTCTATTGGACCCAATTTCTGATTTAGCTATATCAAGCAAATCCCATCCCATAATTTCCATTGCAGGACGATTATTTTGATGATAGTTAAAGACATTAATATATGGAGGTGAAGTGATTTAGCCCTTTTCTTGCTCCTTCAAATAGCACTGTTCCACTGCCCATAAACGGATCAAGAAGGACACTGTTCTTACTGCTGTGTCTATCTAAAAAAGTTCTATTAGCTCTGGTGAGAATTGGCCTCGCCAAGGAAACACACATGTTCTGAGTTTATTAGCGAGGTTAAGACGTTCTTGAGGGATAGAGGACCGGTCACAAGAGGTTGTATCAAAAACTTCAAACAGCTTTGCAATCGAGGAAAATACTTGCATCACAATACCGGTAGCTCTCCATTAACTGGTGAAAAGCCCCAAAGCGATTTTGCGAGGACGTCCTCGCGGTCGCTTTGGCACTGATGGATCAGGCAAAGGCCTCGTTCGCGGTCGCCCCCTTGTTCGTTTGGGGATCGTCGGATCAGCAACTGATGCTTTTCGGGTATATTTCCGTTTTGTGTGTTCTTCCCACTCAGCAGGAGCCTTTTTATAGATCAGAAGCTCTCTCATACTCCAGAGATGATCCGTTAAGGCCGCCGCCATTGCTGGAGTCGTTGCGCATCCAAGATGTGTTTTTTACTCAATTGCTGATGGGGGAAGCAAAAGTTGTAGGTTGCTCCAATCAGATACATTCCCTCCGCCAACGTTTCTCCTCGAACGGCGGCATGGCGACATTTGCGGGTTAAAGATGCAAGACGCTCGCGAAAGGTTCCGTTCAAGCGTTCAATGTAAGACGTATTGAAGTCTTTACATCCTTGGGTCATCAAGAGAAGTTCCTGCGCTTTCTCACGGGTGCCTCTGGCAATGGCACGTGTTATCTCCACCACCCGCTTTTTCTCAGTTCGCTTGATGACGGTGGCAATGCATAGATCAGGCCAGACTTCTAAACAGCATCTTCCTCGACCCACTTGTTTTTTCACTTTTTCCCGAAATACTCGCATGATACTCTTGGGGTAGGCTGCAAATCCGTCGGTACAGACCAGTAATGGGTGCATGGACTGACAACACCGACGAACGTGCTGGAAAAGACGATCAATGAGGGGGCGATCTCGGTGCTCGCTCACCACGCCCGCTAGCCATAAACGGGGCGTCACATCCATTGCTAAAGCGATCCAAACAATCAGTTTCCTGCCTTTTGCTCGTATCTCATCGGCTTGAATGTGCTGGCTGTTGACCATTTCTTGCTCGACAACAGCACGGTGAACCCGTTGGCACTGGTTGCCTGCCCGTTTTTGCCAAGCGGCAACGGTGCGTTCATCCAGTCCAAATGCATGAACAATCGCTTGACGTGGACATCCCTAGCACAGCAGAGTCACGACCATTTCTACCCTTTCTTCTTCTGTCCGCAGTCCTTCAAACATCGTTCCTGTTCTTGCACTAAAAGTCTTTTCACACTGACGACCCTTGTAACGAGGTCGTTGACGACCATGAATACTGATATTGCCTGCTCCGATTTTGCCTCTTGCACAACACCTCACATTCGGGCAAAATTGCAGGGATGCGTCCATTGGCTCTATTGTACTTGTTTGCATAAGCACATCATGCCTCTGGTCGTCTCTTTTTTCAAGCCTCCCTGACCTTTTCACCAGTTAATGGAGAGCTACCCCTTTACTCAGGATAGATGTAAATGATTTTATGTGAATATGGGAAAGATGCTGTTCGTGTCCGTATGAACGGTATCTTTCTTCGTAACTGGTGTTTTTTTATGTCGGTGCGAGTTGGGCGACCCAAGGGTCCCCGCCCCTACGGGTCTACATCACGCCAACACTCATGATGTGCTCCACTTTTTCGAGGGTGCGTACAATGGGCGCGACACAGGCGTTGGTGAAGGCTTCGAAGAGGAGTAGCCATTCAGGGTGCTCTTGGTAGAGTTCCTCTGGATGGCATTGTGCTCCTAGTATAAAGCGTTTGCCGGGTGCTTCGAGCAGTTCGGCGACACCGTCGGGGGCATGCCCACTGATGCGGACACCTTTACCAGGGGTCTTGATGCCCTGGTGATGTAGGCTGTTTGTCAGAATTTCAGATGTGCCGAAGATTTGCTCCATGCGGCTGCCAGCTTCGATAGTGATGCTATGCACGATGGTGCCTCGCGGTTGGTCCCAGTTGGGATGGAGGAGGCTGCCTTCGTATTGTTCGACTAGGTCTTGGTAGAGGCTACCACCTAATGCGATGTTCAATAGTTGCATACCACGACAGATGCCGAGTGTTGGAATATCTTCTTCAATGGCCCAGCGGGCAATAGCGAACTCTAGTTCATCGAGTCTTGCGTCCACTGCACCCAACATTGGATGAGGTGTTTCATGATAATAGTGTGGCTGAATATCGTAGCCACCGGAGAGGAGAAGTCCATCTAAACGCGGTAACAACGAGTTTAGACCATTGAGGTCACCAAGGAGCGGAATAAGGACAGGGATACCACCAGCACTCTCTACCGCATGTACATACGCTCTGTTGTTGCCATAAATGGGTCGCCCGCTGAGGGGGCGCAATTCCGGATGACAGGGAATTCCAATTAATGGACGCATTACTAATACTCCTTCGATTCGATGAGTTCGCTCACTTGCTTCTGTGTTTTTTGGGTGCGCATCATTTTGGCAGAGGACGGCGGACGACCACAAGGGTCCTCACCCCACCTCTCAATTCGATAGAGGACGGCGGACGACCACAAGGGTCCTCACCCCACCTCTCATCCACCCCCGTCCCTACTGCAAAATTGCGCACTCATGTTTTTTGTAATAAAAAAAGACGGAACGCAACGTTTGCTCTTGTGCTCTCGTGCATTCCGTCTTTTATAGAACAGCTTGTTTATTGAACGAAACGCAACCGCCTAAGTACAAACCCAAGCAGCTCCAGCCAATACTGGAGCTGCATAATACCGAGGGTGTTGAGGGTATGTACTGTGCCGTTCCGTTGTTTCATGTTTGTACTCACTTGTCGCCAATATGTTTTTGTGTTACTACACATGTTATACCTATATAGTATACGAATTGTCAAGCATTTGGTGACGTGCGTCTTATTGTGCCCCAAAAAGGCTATTCCACCACTGTTGCCAGTATCCCTGTTGTTGTGCTGGTTGTGTCTGTTTCGATGTGTGTTGCTTGCCCTGGTCGGTTGCGCTGATGACGACAACGGCGTGTTCGCCAGGACGAATATAGCCGAGTTGTTGACGCGCCTCATTCTCTAGAACAGCTGGGTTATTATAATATTGAGATTGTTTGAGTAGATCGGCGTGGTGCGCCTGCACTTGTGCTAACGAGTTTTGTGCGGCTTGTACTTGTTGCATAAGCTGGCTGTTTGACCATGCTTGTGCGAGTACACCAAGCAGGAACGCGGTACAGATCAGCCCTGTTGCCCAGATAACAGTTTGCGAGAAAAGAGAGTTGCGCCTAGCACGCACACGGCCAGCCGTTTCTTCTACGCCGATAGCTGATGTTATGTTGATATTGCTCGCGCCTGCACGCGAGGTGAATAGTGGTTTTCTTTGATTTTGCACATACGCTCCTTACATTTGTATAAACGTTTCCTGTTTACTATTTTACAACATTTGTTCTTGATTAGGAAATCAGGAAACGCTATTATGGCTTCCCTTACCTAGCTTGCCACACCTGCACTGTTACATCCGTGCTCGCCGAGGCAACGCGTGCGCCATCAGGGGACCATGCGAGCGCATTCACCGCTCTTGTATGACCATGGTAGACTAAAGCGTTGCTACCCGTGGTCGCATCCCACACCTGTACGGTGGCGTCACGACCCGCCGACGCGATGCGCAAACTATTGGGCGCCCATGCGAGCGCATTCACACTAGTAAGATGTCCCTGGTACGTGTAGATATGCATACCCGTAGTTGCATTCCACACCTGTACTCCATCGGTGTTTGCCGAGGCAATGTGTAAGCCATCAGGGGACCATGCTACTGCCGCCCCACCAGTATGAGTCAAGACATTGCCACCAGTGGTCGCATCCCAGACCTGTACAGTCCCATCGGCGCCTGTCGAAGTGATACGTGCGCCATTAGGAGACCATGCTACGCCACTTGCACCATTAGCATGACCTCGATACGTGTAGATGTGATTCCCAGTAGCGGCATCCCAGACCTGCACCGTCCCATCAGCACTTGCCGAGGCGCCACGTAGGCTATTGGGGGACCATGCTACTGCATATACGATAAGGGAATGACCACTATAGGTATAGAGGTGATTTCCAGTAGCAGCATTCCACACATCGGGTCCTCCTCCTGTTGCGGCGACATGTGAGCCATCAGGGGACCATGCTACCGCTTCCACTAAGCCTAGATTAGCACTATAAGCATGGGTGTTGCTTCCATCGGAGGCATTCCATCCTTGCACTGTGTAATCATCACTTCCTGATACGATGCGCAAGCCATTGGGAGACCATGCCACCCCATTTACTTGAGCAGCATGGCCATGGTATGTGAAGAGGGTGGTTCCCGGCTTCGTTGTCACCAGAGGTTGAGTACCATGAGGCGTGGCTGTGGCGTCACTGTTGGCAGGAGCAGTGGGAGTTTGTGTCGCAACAGGTGGAGTAGAGTCTGGCGTGGCTGTAGCGCTACCTTTGGTCGGAGTCGGTTGATTATGAAGTGCGGAACCTTGTCTACCATTTAGTATCGTTAGCGCACCAATAGCTGTTCCCGTCGTAGCTACAAGAGCCACTGCTACCAACCCTACTACAATGTTACGTCGTGAAGAGTTATGTTGTTGTGACCTCTGCAGCGGTAAAGGGGTCACAGATGGTTGGACGAGCGAAGATAAGGGGATCGTTGGGAGTGCTGCGATGGATACAGCAACGCTCTCCTCCCGTAGAGAGGGCTGAATGGAGACACACGCTTGCTCCAAAGCATCAGCAAAAGCTCGTACTGTGGTAAAGCGATCTTTCGGGTCCTTCGCCAGTGCGGTCAGCACCACTTGCTCTACAGCTGGGGAAAGTGTTGGTACCTTTTCGCGCAATGGTGGAGGAGGAGTGAGGGTATGCTTCACGGCTATTTCGGTAAAGGAGCCTTGAAAGGGGCGGTCTCCACTGAGCCATTCATAGAGGACAATACCTAATGAATACTGATCACTTGCTGGACAGGCATGGGCAGATATCTGCTCTGGAGCCATATAAGAGATCGTTCCGACCACATCCTGTTTCTTCGTATTGCGCGAGGTCTGGGTCATCAGTGCAATGCCAAAGTCGCTGAGTAGCACCTCATTATGTCGTCCGACAAGCATATTCTCCGGCTTGACGTCGCGATGGATCAACTTTTCGTCATGAGCATACTGTAATGCAGCAGCGACCTGTTTGACGTAGCTCACTGTGGTCATCAAAGGTACACGGACACCTTTAGGGTGATGTTGACGCAAGGAACCATTGGGAGCGTAGTCCATCACGAGAAAAGGAATATCTCCTTCTACCCCGAACTCTAGCACACGTACGATATATGGATGGTTTAGTGCTACTAGTAGACGCGCCTCTGCGAGGAAGTGCTCTTTATCTTCAATCGTTAACTGCGCAGAGAGAAGCTTGATCGCTGCTTTACTCTTGAGATAAATATGCTCACCCAGGTAGACCTCAGCAAATCCACCTTTGCCGAGTAGGGAGCGCAACTGATAGTTGCCAAGCTGTTGGCCAACATGGTCCGCCATATCTAGTATCTCCTTGGTCACGAAGAGTTTTATGTATTGTAGAGTAGTAAATAGTATCTGTCAATGAAAAAACGTGAGGATTGCGTGTTTGTGGCTATAGCCACAAACACGCAATCCTCACAGAAAAAGCGAGAAGAACTGTAAATGAGAGAAGATGAGTAAAGAAGAGGTATTAAACATGTCTCTGTAAAGCCTCTCATATTACGATTAGTGCAGGTGAAGTACGAGCAGGCCCATGAGGTCGAAGCCGATCATTGTACACATGAGGCCGAAGCAGGCGATGAGGATGCGTTGCTGTATTGTTTTTGACAGGGTCAAACGAGCAGGGACAACAATCGGTGTGAGTGGCTCGGTTCTACATGGTACGTGGTAGCTGCTCAAGCGAGAGTTGCTGAGGCGACTCAGGTGGGTGTGCAGTGATGTAACGCGCTCACTGATTGCTGCTTCGAATGAGGTGTGAAGTTCTTCCTCGTCGTCACGCTGAAACGCTGGCCGGAGCGCGATCATAGGCGCTGTTGCATACTCATTATGCACTCTGCCCACCACTGCCGAGGTGGAAAAGGCATCAAAGTGTTCTAGCTCTATGTCGGTTGTTCTGCTCAATACGCTGTTCATAACTACTGCCTCCTTACTACTCTATTCTCTATACGATGAAGGATACTGGAAATAAGACAGAAAGACATGGGTCATTTGCCCTGTTTTGTGCTGAAAAAACAAAGGCTAAGGGGACTCTAATATCTCTGCAAGCAACATCTCATTCTGTGGTATGGTGTACGTGGTAGGGGCCACATTCATGGCGCCCGTTTTGGCGATGCACAATTCCACTGACATTGACCATGTGGACGACGGGAGCCATGAATGACTCTGTTGGGAAACTTTGTCCAGACAAGGGA
>JRHI01000946.1_pt1 | contig 28018 bp, 29 predicted proteins | sample 215371 | NCBI WGS metagenome assembly JRHI01 (sample SAMN02929681, study PRJNA255918) | sediment metagenome | biome: cave system; feature: Ice Cave; material: Sediment; isolation source: sediment from deep within a dark volcanic ice cave with no known source of... ...
GGCGAGGGGCATGAACTGCTCGGCCGGCGGCTGCGGGACGTGGGGCTGAAACAGGGTCACCTCTACGAGCTGATGCACGGCGGCCGCGGACTGCTGCTCGACCAGACCGGCCGGCTCTCGGTGGCGGGCTGGGCGGACCGGGTCGACCACGTCGTCGACGTCAGCGAGGAACTGGACATGGTCGCCGTCCTGGTGCGGCCGGACGGCCACGTTGCGTGGGTTGGTGACGATCAGACGGATCTGCTCGGTCACCTGACACGGTGGTTCGGCGCGCCCGGATGAACCATCGAACGTGACATCAGTCAGTCGCTGTGAGGGGAATGTGTCGATTCAGGGTTACGACGAGGAACTGCGGTCCGAGCGGAGCTACGTGGCCGGGCTCTACGCGCGGCTCGACGCCGAGCGCGCGCGGGTGACGGCCGAGTACGAGGCGGCGTTGGGAGGAACCGGCGGGACACCCGTGGAGCGGGACGTCCAGGTGCGCGCGTCGGCCAAAGAGGTGAAGCGGCTGGACGTCGCGGACAACGGGCTGTGTTTCGGCCGGTTGGACACCCTTCCGGGCGACCATTCGTACATCGGCCGGATCGGCCTTTTCGACGAGGAGAACGACTACGAGCCGGTGTTGCTGGATTGGCGGGCGCCGGCGTCGCGCGCGTTCTACGTCGCCACCGCCGCGACCCCGGAGAACATGCGTCGGCGCCGCCAGTTCCACACGCGCGGGCGCCAGGTGGTCGATTTCACCGACGAGGTGCTCGGCCGCCCGGGTGGCGGTGAACAGGGGGACGCGGCGCTGCTCGCGGCGGTCAACGCGCCGCGCGGTGACGGGATGCGCGACATCGTGGCGACGATCCAGGCCGAGCAGGACGAGATCATCCGGCTCGATCACCCGGGGGTGCTGGTGATCGAGGGCGGCCCGGGCACCGGGAAGACCGTAGTGGCGCTGCACCGCGTTGCGTACCTGCTCTACACCCAGCGGGAGCGGATCGAACGCCACGGCGTGCTCGTGGTCGGGCCCAACCCGGCGTTCCTGAACCACATCGGCCGCGTTCTGCCGTCGCTGGGCGAGTCCGACGTGGTGTTCATGACCACCGGCGACCTCGTGCCCGGCCTACCCGTCACCGCCGACGACACGCCGGAAGCCGCGCGGCTCAAGGGCTCTCTGAAGATCCTCGACGTGCTCGCGGCGGCGATCGCCGACCGGCAGCGGCTGCCGGAGCATCCGCTGCCGATCGAACTGGCGGACATCACGGTGCGGATCGACGCCGAGACCGCGGAGTGGGCCAGGCAGGAGGCGCGCGCGAGCGGACTGCCGCACAACGAGGCCCGCGCGGTGTTCAGTGAGATCGTCACGTATGTGCTCACCGAACGGGCGATAGCCCGGATCGGCCGGGGCTGGCTGAACCGGGCGGACCGCGAAGGATGGGAGCAGCTGCGGGCGGACCTGCTCAAAGAGCTCGCGGACAATGACAGGTTCGCCGCCGCGCTCGGCGAACTCTGGCCGATACTGACGCCGGAAATATTGTTGGCACCGCTGTACACGTCCCCTGAAAGGCTGCGAGCGGCAGGCGCTGACCAGGCGCTATTGCGCACCGACGGCGACGCCTGGACGGTGTCTGACGTGCCGCTGCTCGACGAACTGGTCGACCTGCTGGGTCGCGACAAAGTCGCCGACAAGGCCGCCGAGCAGGCCGCCGAGCGGGAACGGAAGACCGAGGCCGAGTACGCCGCCGGCGTGCTGGACACCCTCGTCAGCCGAGAGGACATGATGGACGACGACGACCACCTGTTCGCCACGGACCTGCTCTACGCCGAGGACCTGTCCGACCGGTTCCTTGAACGCGACACCCGTGAACTCGTCGAACGCGCCGCCGCGGACCGGGACTGGACCTACCGGCACGTCGTGGTCGACGAGGCCCAAGAGCTGTCCGAAATGGACTGGCGGGTGCTGATGCGGCACTGCCCGGGCCGATCTTTCACCGTGGTCGGCGACCTCGCCCAACGCCGGTCGGTGGCCGGAGCGACATCGTGGGACACGATGCTGGAGCCGTACGTGCCCGGCCGCTGGATCTACCGGTCGCTGTCGGTGAACTACCGCACTCCGGCGGAGATCATGACCGTCGCCGCCGCGCTGCTCGCCGAGTTCGCACCCGGGGTCCAGCCACCGGAATCGGTCCGCGCGTGCGGCGTCCAGCCATGGTCCAGACGAGTCACCGAAGATGAACTGCCCGCTGCCATCGAGGAATTCGTGCGGGACGAAGCCGGCCGCGAAGGCACCAGCGTCGTGATCGGGCCACCGGGAGTGCCGGGCGCGGTGGTGCCGTCGGAGACGAAGGGCCTGGAGTTCGACGCCGTCCTGGTCGTGGAACCGATGAGGATCCTCGCCGACGGCCCACGGGGCGCGGCCGAACTCTACGTCGCCCTCACCCGCGCCACCCAACGCCTCGGCGTCCTGCACCAGGGCCCACTGCCGCAGGCCCTGACCGGACTCGCCGAAACCGGGACACCCGCCCAGGCGGCCCGACGGACAGGTTGAGCAGGAACTCACCACCAACAGTGCGGCTGGCCGACAGCATTCCGGACACGATGCCGGGGTCGCCGTCGATGGTCGTGGCAGGCCAGGAGGTACGGCCCCTTGTAGCCACACGACGTGCGGTGTCGGGTCCAGGTTGCGGCGTGTCGGCTTGCTTGGTGCAGTGAAGTTCAGGGGTGTTCAAGGGCTTGGACGGCGCCACGATTTCTCACCCCCGGCATAGGTTGGTCTCAGGCTGGTGGGGGAAGCTGGCGACCGTGGCCGACAATCGCTGAGCACCATCGCGCACGCCATGCCGGACATCGTCGTGCTGGATGTGATGCTGCCGGACTGCGACGGGTTCACCCTGGCCCGCCAGTTACGAACGACTCACGGTCAGCTACCAGTGCTGTTCCTGACCGCCCCGGGACGGCGTCGACGACCGGATCGCCGGCCTCACCGCGGGCGGCGACGACTACGTGACCAAGCCGTTCAGCCTGGAGGAGCTGGTGCTGCGGCTGCGAGCGATCCTGCGCCGCACCCAACCAGCCCGCAACGGCCAGGCCGGCGTCGATGCCGGCGGCGCAATGGTGACCTACGCCGATCTGGAGCTGGACGAGGAAGCCCACGAGGTACGTCGCGCCGGCCACCTCGTGCAACTCTCCCCGACCGAGTTCAACCTGCTGCGCTACCTGATGGTCAATGCCGGCAAGGTCGTCAGCAAGACACAGATCTTGGATCGGGTGTGGAACTACGACTTCGGCGGTGACAGCAGGATCGTCGAGTCCTACATCAGCTACCTACGCCGCAAGATCGATCGACAGAACCCACCGCTGATTCACACGATCCGCGGCGTCGGGTACACGCTGCGGCTGCCCCGCGATGCGCTCGACATCCGTGTCTCATGAGGGTGCCGCCTCGGCCGCTCACCCTGCGCGGCCGGTTGATCGCCGCACTGCTGGTGTTCTCCGCGGTCGGGCTCGCCATGTTCGCCGGGGCAAGCGTGCTGCTGCTGCGGCACTCACTGCTGGGCAGGGTCGACGAGCAGCTGCGACACTTCCCGCTGCGCCGGATCGCGGCGGCCGAGAGGCCGAATCCGCAGCGGCTGCCCAGCGACTACCGGCTCACTGTCCTTGCGCCCAACGGCGCCGTCGCCTATGAGCTGGGTCGGCAACTTCTGATCATCGAAGCCATTGTGGGCGGGATCGTGCTGTTCCTCGTCGGGGTGGTCGCGACGATCGTGGTCCGGCTCGGGCTGCGACCGTTGACCAGGATCGAGCACACCGCCGAGGCGATCGCCGGTGGTGAGCTGGATCGTCGGGTGCCCGACAGCGATCCTCGCACCGAGACCGGCCGGCTGGGCGCCGCGCTCAACGTCATGCTGGGCAGGCTCGCCGCCGCGCTGCACGAGCGCGAACGCTCCGAGGAGCGGCTACGCCAGTTCGTGGCCGACGCATCACACGAGCTGCGCACGCCACTGACGTCGATCCGCGGGTTCGCGGAGCTCTATCGCCGCGGTGGTGCCCGCACGCCGGCCGAGGTCGAGCTGCTCACCGGCCGGATCGAGGCCGAGGCGACCCGGATGGGCGTCCTGGTGGAAGACCTGCTGCTGCTGGCCCGGCTGGATCAACAGCGGGCCCTGGACATCACCGACGTCGACCTGCTGGTGCTGGCCGCCGACGCGGTGCACGATGCGAAGGCCCGTGAACCCGCCCGTCCGGTGACCCTGGTCGCGGGCAGCGGCGCGGTGCACGTGCTGGGCGACGAGCACAAGCTCCGGCAGGTGCTGACCAACCTGGTCACCAACGCGCTCACGCATACCCCGGCGGGAACCCCGGTGCGGGTGGCGGTTCGCCGGTACGTGCCGTCCACGGGCGGCGAACCGCCGGTGGCCCAGGCTGGGACGCACCAACAGTCGCACGCGGCGCTCGGCGTGCTGGAGGTTCACGACGAGGGTCCCGGCATCCCGCCCGACCAGGCTTCATACGTGTTCGACCGGTTCCACAGCTTCGATCCCCGGGGTACTCACCACCGTGGCGGATCAGGTCTCGGCCTGGCGATCACCGCGGCCATCCTGGAGGCCCACAACGGCCGCATCGAACTGCACACCGCCTCCCTGCGCGGCACCACCTTCCGCGTCCTGCTGCCGTTGGCTTGACGGTCCCGCCGTGATTTCTGGGCCGACGGACTGCGGCGCGGAGCGAAACGCGAGGGCGACACGGTCGTTACTCCGTGTGGCGTGGCCGTACGTCGGCAATCAAGGGGAGACCGGTATGACGATCCGATCCACAGCGAGGCACCGCAAGAGCAGACCCGCCAGCCGGGTCCCAGTCGGGTCTCGACGGTGGGTAGCGGTGCTCGTGCCGGTGCTGGCGGTCGTCACGGCCGGCACCGTGGCCGGCGGGGTCAGCACCGCCGTCGCGGCGGACAACCCGAATCCGACCGTGATCGTCGGCGGCGACCCGCGAGGGATAGCGGTCGACCCGGACGGCAAGCACGCTTACGTGGCCAGCTTCGCCGACAACTCGCTGCGGGTGATCGACACCGCGAGCCGGCAGGTGGTCGGAAGCATCCACGTCGGCGCCAACCCCCGCGGGGTGGCGGTTGACCCGGACAGCCGGCACGCCTTCGTGACCAACTACTCCGAGAACTCGGTGAGCGTGATCGATACCGCCGCCGGGAAAGTGATCAACACTGTCGCTGTCGGTGTGAACCCCACTTCGGTGGCGGTCTTCCCCCGCGACCACTACGCCTTCGTCACCAACTACTACGGCAACAGCCTCAGCGTGATCAATATCGCGAACTCCAAGCTGGTCGGTACCGTGCCGGTCGGGGTCCACCCGGACGGGGTCGCGATCGATCCCAAAGGCCAGTTCGCCTTCGTAACCAACAGCGGCAGCAACTCGGTCAGCGTGATCGACATCCATACCCAGAAGCTGGCCCGCACCATCCTGGTCGGCCGGGCCCCGCAGAAGGTGGCGATCGACCGCGACGGCAAGCACGCCTACGTGACGAACTTCGGGGACAACACCGTCAGTGTGATCAACCTTCCCAACGAGGTCGGCGTGGACCTGGTCGACACCCTCATGAAGGTCAACAACACGATCGCGGTGGGCATCAACCCGCGTGGGTTGGCACTGGACAACGATAGCCAACACGCCTTCGTGGTCAACGTCGCCGAGGGCACCGTGACCACGATCGACACCGCCAAGGGGACGATCCTCGGTTCGTCATTCGTCGGTTACGATCCGGATGAGGTGGCGGTCGCCCCCGACCACACCGCTTATGTCACAGCCAGAGGCGACGGCGTCGTCACAGTGATCCGCCCATCCTGAATCCGTCCCCGGGGCGTGTGCCCAGTCGAAACCTAGATCCAATCGCGGCGGCGGAAGAGTATGTACAGCCCGACCGAGAGCACCACGATGGCGATCGTGGAGACGTAGAAGCCCGACTCATGACTAAAGCCGGGATAGGGCACATTCTGCCCGTAGAACCCGGTGATCGCGGTGGGAACCGCGATGATGGCGGCCCAGCTGGTGACCTGCTTGGTGATCACGTTGAGCCGGTTTCCCTGGATGGTCAGGTTGGTCTCCAAGACCGTGGTCACCAGGTCGCGCAGACTTTCGGTCCATTCGGTGGCCCGCAGTACGTGGTCGTAGACGTCCTGGTAGTAGGGCGTCATTGTCTCGTCGAAGCTGTGCAGGTCTCGGCGCATCAGGGAATTCACGACCTCCCGCATCGGCAACACGACCCGGCGCAGCCGTACCAGGCTCTTGCGCAGTTCGAACGACCGTCGTTGCACGGACAAATCGGAGCTCTGATCGTCGAACAGCAGGTCCTCCAGCGTCTCGATCTCGTCGTCGAGGGTCTGCACCGCGGCGAAGTGGCCGTCGACTACGTAGTCGAGCAGACCGTGCAGCAGGAACGAGACCCCGTGTTTGGCCAGATCTGGTGAGGCGTCCCAGCGGGCCACCACACCGTCGATGTCGAATCGTTCTGATTTGCGCACCGTGACCACCGCATTGTGGGTGACGAACACGGCTACCTCAAAGGTGTCCAGCTCACCCGAGGTGCTGTCCAGCGCTACGGCGTAAGACGTGACGAACAGGTGACTGTCGTAGCGGTCGAGCTTGGGGCGTTGACGTTCCTGGCCGGCATCCTCGACAGCCAGACGGTGCAGATCGAGCTCCTCGCTGATCGTGGCAAGGTCGTCCGCGTCGGGCGCGCACATGTCCAGCCACACGGTGACGCCCGGCTGCTTGATGTGCTCGGAGATGTCCTGCACCGGAAAGTCCTCGAGCTCGAGAACACCGCTACGGTACAGCCGCGTACGTGTCATACCGGCAGGCTAGAAGGTGGCTGCCCGGACACCGCACACCCGCTGGCGAGAGGAGACTCGTGAGTGCCCTGACCTACCTCGAGGCGATCGTGGTGGGCGCCTTCCAGGGCGTCACCGAACTTTTCCCGGTTTCCAGCCTTGGGCACTCCATCCTGGTACCGGCGCTGGTAGGCGGTCGCTGGGCACGCGACCTGGACGTGTCGGCCCCGGAATCGCCTTACCTCGCGTTCATCGTCGGCCTGCATGTGGCCACCGCCGCGGCGCTGCTGGTCTTCTTCTGGCGCGACTGGCTACGCATCGTCGCCGGCTTCGTCAGCTCGCTGCGCTACCGGCGAATCCGCACCTCCGGTGAGCGACTCGCCTGGCTGCTCATCGTCGGCACCATCCCGGTCGGCATCAGTGGCCTGCTGCTGGAGCATCTGTTCCGCACCACATTGGGCCGGCCGATCCCGGCCGCGGCGTTCCTGATCGCCAACGGCGTGGTGCTCTATCTCGGGGAGCGGCTCCGCCGGCGAGCGGACGCCACCGCCCCAGTTCCGGTGACGACCGGAGCGGGCGGACCAGGTTCAGCGCGCGACGTTGAGGCTGCCGCGGATGACCTGCTCGCCCGGATGTCCCTTGGCCGGGCCACGCTGATCGGTTCAGCGCAGGTCCTGGCACTGTTGCCCGGGCTGAGCCGGTCCGGCGTCACGATGGTCGCCGGGCTGCTGCGTGGGCTGTCTCATGAGGACGCCGCCCGCTTCTCCTTCCTGCTGGCCACTCCGGTCATCCTGGCCGCGGGCGCGCTGAAGATCCCCGACCTGCTCGGCCCACTCGGAGCCTCCATCCAAGGACCGATCATCGCCGGCAGCATCGCGTCGTTCGTCAGCGCGTATCTGGCGGTCCGCTTCCTGACCCGCTACTTCGAGACCCGCACCCTGACCCCATTCGCGGTCTACTGCGTGCTCTTCGGTACCGCCAGCCTGATCTGGCTGACAGTTGCCTGACGCGAGTTACAGGTAGGTGTGGCGTAGGGCGGCTTGGTCGGGTAGGTCTAGGGGGGGCAGGGTTTGGCCGGTGGCTTGGTGCAGGATGTGGTCGGCCAGGGCCGGGTTGCGGGCCAGCACCGGGCCATGCAGATAGGTGCCGATGATTCGCTCGGTGAGGACACCTTCGCCGCGGTACCTCGTGCCGTGGCTATTTCCGGGCCCGTTGCCGGTGCCGCTGAGTACCCGTCCCAGTGCGGTGAGGCCCGGGCCTAGGGTGGTGACGCCGCGGTGGTTCTCGAAGCCTGTCAACGAGCCGACGCCGGGCACCGCGCAGGTGGCGACGACCTCGCCGACGGCACGTCGGCGACCGGGCGCGGTGGTGATATCGAGCAAGCCCAGGCCTGGATAGTGCTGACCCTTGGAGTCACTCATCGACCGGCCCAGGATCTGCAGCCCGGCGCACACCGCCAGCGTCACCGCACGCGTTTCCAGTGTCCGGCGTAGCTGGTCGTGGCGGCGTAGCCAGTCTGCGGCGAATAGCTGCGCAGTGTCCTCGCCACCGCCCAGCAGGTACAGCGCGCAACTGGTCGGGGGGACGTCGCGGGCCGTGATAGTACGAATCTCGGCGGCAATGCCACGCCAGCGCAGCCGTTGGGCCAATATCGTGGCGTTGCCGGCGTCGGAGTAGGTGCCCAGGACGTCGGGTAGCAGAAGGCCGATCGCGACCGTGGACTCCCCGCTCACCCGGCTACTTCCCGTTCCCGGCTCAGCCGGCGGCGGAACTGATGGAAGGCGGTGTAGTTGGCCACCACGTCGATCTGCCCCGGCGGCAGCGCCTCAAGAGCGGCCAACGGGTCGGCGACGGTCCGGTGTTCCAGCCCGGCGTAACTGAGCCGCACGCCAAGATCAGCGGCGCGTTCTCCGCTGGCCACCACTTGGCGAGACCCGAACTGTTCGAAGGGGACATCCCATAACCACGAGGTGTCCCGTCCGTCGGCTTCCCGAGCGTTAATGATCACCAGCAATGGTCGAGGCTCACCCAACATGGATAACATGCCGGCCCAGCCAGCCGGATTCTTGGCCAGCAACATGCGCAGGTCCTGTCCGCCACGGTGGACCACCGCGTACCGGCCGGCCACCACATCGACCTCGCGTAGCGCTAACGCAGCCTGATCGGCGGGGACGCCCACAGCGCAGGCAGCAGCGATCGCCATCGCCGCGTTGCTTCGATTGACCTGGCCGGGCAAACGAATATCCAGTGGCAGCACCGCATCCGCAGTGCATGCCTTGCTGTCCTCGATCCACCAGTCCGGAGTGGGTCGGGCCAGCCCACAGGAACATTGCCATCCGGGCTCGGTGAACGTGAGTGTGCTACCGCAACGGGGGCAGGTAGTCGCGTCACCTAACCAGGTGGCCCCCGCAGCCACCCATACGCTGCGCGTGGCCGCATCTGCCGCTGACACCACCATCGGATCGTCGGCGTTGGCGACCACCACCGTGCGGGGATGCCGGGCCAGCGCCTGCCCGACGGCGGACGCGATGGCGCCGACCTCGGTCGCGCGGTCCAGCTGGTCGCGAGTCAGGTTGAGCAGGACCACCACGGCGGGATCGACTGCCTCGGCGATCGCAGCCAGGTGCAACTCGTCGACTTCGAGCACTGCATACTCGGCGTCTCGCGCCTCGGCCAGCGCCGCCACCGCACCGTCAGCCATATTCGAGCCACCGGCGTTGTGCGCCACCCGTCCAGCGGTCCGTACCGCCGCCGCCACCAGATGACTGGTGGTGGTCTTACCGTTGGTACCGGACACCAGGACAACTCGTCGTCCAGCCGCCAAGTGTCGCAGTGCATGCCGATCCAGGGCCAGCGTCACCCGACCACCTATGATCGACCCGGCGCCCAAGCCCAGCCGCCGCGACAGCCCCGCTGTCGCCAACCCCGCGTGCACGGCAGCGCGCGTCCACCACCCTAACCGGAGTTGCCCGGGCAGCGCCGTTGCCACCGGGCCCGCTCCGGGTGTCTGCACCACCATCGCCCCCAGCCTAACTGCTATCCATACCCAGCGATGTGCCGACGCGCGGCGGCACTGGCGGAAGTATTCCCTACCCGGGCAGCTTCGGTGGGGAGGCCTGTTCGAAGTTCCGAGCCATCAGCGATCTGGGTGACCCGCGGCTGCCGGACAATTCGCGGCTGTTTGGTAATTCGTGATGAGCATCGGTAGTAGCGGCTACGCGTTGCTCCCCGGTGGCGAGCAGGCATACCCCAGCCAGGGTCAGCGCCAGCCCGACGACTTGGGCTACGGCCAGCGACCCGGTGGCGAAGGACTCACCGAAGACGATTGCACCGAGGCTGACCCCGATGACGGGATCGATCACCATCATCGCCGCAAGTGGGCCGCCGAGGGGACCAGCCTGGAAAGCGGCCTGGCTCAGCAGCGCACCCAGCAAGCCGCAGCCCAGCGCCGTCCACAGCTCCCAGCTCGTCGCCAGCGCGAAGAGTCCACCTTCGCCCAGGATCTCCCCCCAGGTCTTGACCAGGGCCGCGGATAGCGCGAACACCGTCCCGGCGGCGACACCAAAACCGAGCGATCGGGTTCGGTCCCGTCGGGTAAATGCGACACTCAGCGCGCCGACAGCCACGGCCGCGACGAGCAACAGCCCTGGTAGCCAGTCCATGATGCTCTGGGGATCTCGGGATTCCACGGTAGGTTGCACCGCCAAAAAGACCGCCAATCCACTGATCGTCAGGATTGCGGCCAGCAATGCCCGCCGGCGCACCGGGTGGCCGAGGAGAACCTGCAGCGGCAGCGCGACGACCAAGCCCACCGTCAGCAGCGGCTGGACGACCGAGAGTGCCCCGAAGTTGACCGCCACCATGTGCAGCGCTACCCCAGCCACCTCAGCCACGATCCCCAGCAGCCACAGTCGTTGGCGCGCGACATCGATCAGCAGCCCAGGGCTCAGCGGAAACCGTCGGCGTACCTGATTGGCCCCATGATGCTGTAGCACCGAGGCGGTTCCGAAGCACACCGCGGCCACGAGCGACAACACGACAGCAACTGTCACAACCCCACCGACCCTACAGGGTGTAGGTGAACGGGGGTCGGCGTCGGGTCGGTAGCCTTCGCTCGATGATCAGACCGGTGACGACTCTGGGCGTGACGGCGGCTACGGCCGCGGTCGCCGGCTGGGCAGGTCCAGCAGCGCTGCGGGCGCGGGTGCTGCGAGACGCGGTCTGTCCCGGCCTGGCCGGTGTCGGTCGGCCGGAGAGCGTTGCGTTGACCTTCGACGACGGACCTGACCCTGACGGCACCCCTGCGGTGCTCGACATGCTGGACCGGCTCGGCTGGACCGCGACGTTCTTCATGCTCGGCGGCCAGGTTGCCCGGTATCCGGACGTGGCCGCGGCCGTGGTGGCCGGCGGACATGAGGTCGCGGTACATGGATTCAGCCACCGCAACCACTTGGTTCGCGGGCTGGCCGATGTGCACCGGGACGTAGCGCGTGCCGCAGCGGTGGTGACCACGGCGACCGGGGTGCGGCCGACCTGGTTTCGGCCACCCTATGGCGTGCTCACGATGGGATCGTTGATCGCCGCTCGCCGCGCCGGATTGCGGCCAGTGTTGTGGACGGCCTGGGGTCGGGATTGGGAAGCGTGCAGCGCAGGCCGGATAGTGGGGACCATCACACGACAGCTGCGGGCCGGCGGCACGGTGCTGCTGCACGACTCGGACTGCGTCGCACGGGTGGCCGGTAGCTGGCGATCCACCGTGGCGGCACTACCCAGGCTGGCCGAGCTGGCTGACCAGCTGGGCTGCACCGTCGGCCCACTGCGAGATCATTTCATCCGATGAGTCAGGCCGGGAGGGAGTCCTGCCCGGGAACAGCGTGCTGGCCTCGTTCAGCGAGCAAACCCAGGACGACCTCGGCGGTGTCCGGGGTGACCACAACGTGTTTCGGGTCGCCCCGGCGCCCGGCATGCTGGCGTATCGCGGCGACCAGTTCGGTCTCGTCCTTCGGCCAGGGCGCCAGCCCGGCATCGGCAAGGATCTGGGAGTTGGCGGTGCCATGCCCGGGAATGGGTCGGTAGGTCACCGCGGGCAGTCCCGCGGTCAACGCCTCGGTCAGCGACAGGCCGCCCGCATTGTGCACCAGCACGTCGGCCGCCGCCATCAGCTCCGGGACGTCGTCGCGCCAGCCCAACGCGACCACTCCCGGCTGGACTGACAGCTGCTTGCGCAGCCGGTCATTGCGCCCGCAGAGCACCACCACCTCCGCAACGCCGGAAGAGCTGATCGACCGGACGACATTGGGCACATCGCCCATACCGAGTGAGCCGGTCGCCAGCAGTACCACGAGACCGTCCGGGGTCAGCCCCAGCTCGGCACGCAACCGAGCTCGAGCGGCGGGATCAGGCTGATCGGCGAATCGGGGTGATACCAGCCCGCCAACGGCCCTCATGGGCGTGCGGTACACCAGGTGTCCCATTCGAGCCGTCGCCTCGGTCACCGTGACATGGTGATCAACGGCAGAGTGCACCCACGTCCGGTGCACCGCCGGGTCGGTGAGGAAGGTAACCAGGGTCGCGTCCACCGCCCCGGCTTCCTTGAGCTGACCCAGCGTCTGGCTGGCCAGCATGTACGTCGACACGACGACGTCGTGCTCGCCAACCCAGCGCAACACTTCACGTTGCGCTTGGCGGCACAGCCACATGGCGACGTTCTGCACCCAGCCGGTGCGCTCCAGGTTGGCGAACAACCAGTCGAAGAACGCGGGCACGTAGCCGACGCTCAACCAGTAGCCATCCCGCAGCGCGTACCGGAACATCAGCGGCAGTGCGTCCAGATAGTCCCGGCGTTCCGCCGCGACACCCAACTTGGCCAGCCGACTGATCAGCTCGTCGGCGGCACCATCGTGGCCTGCACCGACACTGCCCGAGATGACCAGCACCCGTGTTTGTGTGCTCGCTGCTCGTCCACCCATTGGGTCCCTACCTATCCCAGGCGCTGCCTGGCCGTGTCAGGACTGTCTCCTACAGCGTGTAAGAGACTAGCGGACCTCGCGCGGCGTGACGATGCCCCCCGGGAGTCGCACTGAGAGTTAGCCGAGGATTAACCCGCCAGGGCTGCCAGCCGGCCCGTCAGGTCGGCCACAACCAGTAAACGAGCTGGTAGAACGCAATAGTGGCCTGTACCGCGGCGATCGTGGTAGCCACCCCCAGCGCCAGGACACTGCCGGGTACCAAGGCCTCAGGCCGGGGCGGGTCTGCGCGCAACGCGGCGACCCTAGCCGACACCCCGCATCCGGCGAAGGGCAGCGCGGCCGGCCAGACGCGCACCCCGTCGGCTCCGCCGGCCAACGCCACCGTGGCGAGCGCCCGAGCGACCAGCTCCCGGCTGCCGGTCACCGCTGCGGCGTGCTCATCGGCGCTGCGCTCGACCAGGAAAGCCACCGCCTCCCGCACCGGGATCAGCACCGGATTGACGGCGGCGCACACCTCGGTCGCGGCCCGCAGCCAGTGATGCCTGCTCTGCAGGTGCGCCCGCTCGTGAGCCAGCACGACCCGCCGCTCGTCACCGTCCAACACCGATAGCAGGCCCCGAGTGACCAGGATCCGGCCCGGTCGGCCCGGCACTGCGAACGCGTGGGGAGCGGCCAGAGCCACCACCGCCAGCTCACCGGTGCCGCATGAGCTGCAGACCGCCCGCAGCTCACGGGTCGTGGCCCGGCGGGCCCGTAGTACCCGCACCACCTGGACTGCACCAGAGATCAGCAGAATCACGGCGGTTACCCCGATCAGCTGGGGAACCGGATCCTGAAGCTGTACCCCGCGCTCATTGGCTTCCTCGGTGACCAGCGCGGTATCACCCAGCAAGGTGGCCGCCAGCAGAACCAGACCCCAGGTCGTCGCGGCCGCGCACAGCATCGCGGCGACGACGAACACCACGGCTCGGGTGGGCGCGATCCGACCGACGACGAGGCGACTTATCGCCGCGAGCAGCAGGGACAACGCTGCCGGCACATAGACGCTGATGGTCATGGGCGGTGCCGCAGCATCGCCCGCAGCAACCGAGCATCCTCGACCGACAGCGAGGTGGCGAACCGCTGCAGCACGGCCTGACGGTCCCGGCCCCGGCTCAGCAACGCCTGCATCTGCTCGGCGGCGAGTTCCTCGGCGCCCTTGACCGCGAAGTACTCGTGCCGACGGCCGTCGGCCACCCGGCTGATCAGCTCCTTGTCATACAGCCGGACCAGGATGGTCTGCACGGTATTGTAGGCGAGGTCACCGCCGACCGCCTCGCGCACGCGGGCCGCCGTGAGCGGCCCGTCGGCGGCCCACAATGCGGCCAGGACTTCGGCCTCCAACTCGCCCGCCGCTCGCCGTGCCGGCGTCGGGCTAGACCGGGATACTCGAGTGGCCACTGCGTCTCCTCATGGGCCTCTCAGGGCCTCTCGCGGAGTCTTCTGTCGCTTGAGCGTAACCAACTCAGCCAGCTGATCCGCGGGGTACCACCCACCGGGTGTCCTGGCCGGTCACCGCGGCGATGTGGTCGAAATCGCTGTGGTAGTGCAGGACGATCGCGTGGTAGTGCTCCGCTGTTGAGGCTGTAAGCAGGTCGACGATCCCAGCGGCCCGGTGCTGACTGCGGGCGGCGAGCATTGCCTGCACGGCCCTGGCGCGTGCGCCGATATCTGAGTTCAGTGGAAGATCGACCAACCCAGCGGCGCGGCGGGCGGCCGTCGTCGCATGCTCTGCGGGGGTGCGCGCGGAATTCAGCACCTCAAGGTCGACAGTCACGCAGGTTGCCAGCAGGCCCAGCCGACCGAGCCGGGAAAGTTCCTGGTGGACGGCAGGACAAGCCACGCGGGCAATGGCACTGGTATCGGCCAGATACAGGCCGCCCGGGATCACCGCCGGGCCTGGGCCCGAATCTCCGGATCGGCGAGGTCCGGGCTACCCCAGATCAGTGGATCGTCGAAAGCTTCCGCCCGCTGCCGCCGAGCAGCGACATACGCCAAGGCAGCGTTGACCGTCTCTACCTTGGACGTGGTCCCGAGTTCGCGGGCAGCGGCCGCAACCTTCTCGTCGTCGAGGTCGATGGTTGTCCTGGTCACACCGCGATGATAGCAGTGCAGGCATAGATGATGCTGTAAAGTATGCCTGCTGGGGTGCAGACTGTCAGCTCAGGTCGATGATCACTTGCCGGTTCTGTGCCGCTGGGATGGGGTCGAGGACAGCGTCAGCCCGTTTTTCCGACAGCTGGCGACGGTATTCTGGCGTGCCGTCCGACGCGGTGGTTCCGGTGAGCAACGCCCGGCGGCCATCTTCTTCGTCCACAGGGCCACCAGCACGGTTCGAGTTGGCGCGGGTAGCGGCTGTTGGGGCGGCGCGGTGTCACCGAGCCCGGTGAATACGACGCGCATTCCGGCGAGGTTGGACGGCGCTGAGTTCGTGGCGGGCGACCCGAGCTCGGAGGCGGTGTCGATCTCGGTCTTGACGTTGTCCAACAGGCTGGGCGCCACCAGGTTCGAAGCGGTTCCCGGGCCAAACTGTGGGTCTATTGAACCTGGCTGTTACCCCGAGACGGAGGCAGGGGAGGGGGCTGCTATCCACGATGTGGACAACACGGGGTCGTGATCACTCGTTCGTGTACCGTCATTCTCGTGCCCGCTCTGTCGCTCAAGCTTGTGGCCCGCCGCCACATCGACTACGGACGCACTCGCAGCATGATCTGTATGCCGGCCTGACCCTGCCCGACCCTTCATTACGCCGGGCGTGTGGTCGTGCCGTCGAAGCGCCACAGCTGCTGCGACGCCACTTCGCGCGCCCCAGCACGCCGAGGACGCGCTCGTCATGCCAGTTGGTCGCACAGCACCTGTTGGTCGGAGATCCGCGGTCGTCCGTGGTCTGGTCATCGTCGTCGGCGTGTGGGCTGTCATATTCGTTGCGGGGTGCAGTGGCAATGGCAACAGTGCCGATGGAGCGCCCGGGCCGGCGCCTAGCCTTCGCCTCGGTTACTTCGCCAACGTCACGCACGCCGCCACCATCGTCGGACTTAACCGTGGTTATTTCAGCCACGAGCTCGGCGCGACCAAGTTGGAGACGCAGATCTTCGATGCCGGGCCCGCAGCGGTCGAGGCGTTGTTCGGCGGCGGCCTCGACGCGGCGTACCTCGGACCGAGCCCGGCGATCAACGCTTTCCTGCGCAGCGACGGCAAGGCGATCCGGATCATCGCCGGAGCCACCTCCGGCGGCGCGCAGTTGGTCGTCCGTCAGGGCATCAACACGGCACAGGATCTGCGGGGCAAGACGCTGGCCAGTCCGGAGCTCGGCAACAGCCAGGACGTGGCGCTGCGTGCGTGGCTGATCAAACAAGGCCTACGCAACAGCGTGCAGGGCGGCGGGGACGTCACCATCGTGCCCACCAGGAACGCTGACACGCTAACGCTGATCAAGTCAGGCAAGCTCGACGGTGCCTGGGTGCCCGAGCCGTGGGCGTCCCGGTTGGTGCTGGAAGCCGGCGGCAAGGTGCTGGTCAACGAGCGGGACTTGTGGCCGGGCGGCCAGTTCGTCACCACGCACCTGATCGTCCGCACCGACTACCTCCAGCGCCATCCGCAGACGGTTGAGGCATTGCTTCGCGGCCACGTCGACGGAGTGCAGTGGGTGACCCAGAACTCCGCCGAGGCCAAGACCGTCGTGAACAACGCCATCAGCGCACTCACCGGCAAGCCCCTGAAGCCCGAAGTGGTCGACCGCGCCTGGCAGAACCTGACAGTGACCGACGACCCGATCGCGGCCTCCCTGCAACGCAGTGCCGACAACGCGGTGGCGACCGGGCTGGCCACCAGGCACGCCGACCTGCACGGCATCTACGACTTGTCGATCCTCAACCGGATTCTGATCCAACGGGGCCTGCCGACCGTGTCGGCCGGTGGGCTCGGGAAAGAGTAGTGAAGATGGCACATCCGACCCTTCGACCGGCCTTTCAGCGACAGGCGACGTCGGCCTCCAGCGTCCGTGTGACACAACTCGCCCAGGTCTTCGAGCGGGATCGGCCGCCGGTGCTCGACCGGATCGACCTTGACGTCGCGCCCGGCGAGTTCGTCTGCCTGCTGGGCGCTTCGGGGTGCGGCAAATCCACTCTGCTGTCGCTCATCGCCGGCCTTGGCACCCCCACTTCCGGCAGCATCGAGGTCACGGTGGGCCGGCCGGCGCTGATGTTCCAGGAGCCGGCTTTGCTGCCGTGGCTGACGGCGGCCGGCAACGTCGAGCTGGCGCTCAAAGCGCGCGGCGTGGGCCGCCGCGAACGCCGCACCGAGGCCGAGCGGCTCCTCACGCTGGTGAACCTGGCCGGGCAGGGCCGCAAGCGGGTACATGAGCTTTCCGGCGGGATGCGCCAGCGGGTGGCATTGGCCCGCGCGCTTGCCCAGGACAGCCGGCTGCTGCTGATGGACGAGCCGTTCGCCGCACTCGACGCCATCACCCGCGATGCACTGCACGAAGAACTCATCCGGCTGTGGTCGGAGCAGGGGCTATCCGTCGTGTTCGTCACGCACAACGTGCGCGAGGCCGTCCGGCTGGGGCAGCGGGTATTGCTGATGAGCTCCCGGCCTGGTCGGATCGTGCGGGAGTGGCGGGTCGGGATGAGCCAGCCCAGGGCGATCGAGTCCCCCGGCGTCAGCGCCCTGGCCACCGAGATCACTCACCACCTGCGAGCGGAGATCAGCCGCCATGCCCGTTGACGACAAGACGACGCTGGCAGCCGAGGACAGTCGGACCTTCGAGGCTGGGCTGGACGCCTTGGAGGCTCCCGCGCTGCCACCACGACCCGGACCGGGCGCGGTTTTCCTGCGCTCGGTGCTGCCCCCCATCGTGGCGGTGGTCGCGTTTATCGGACTCTGGCAGCTGGCCTACAGCACCGACCTCAAACCGAGCTACGCGCTGCCCAGCCCGCTTGACGTGTTCCGCACCTTCGATCAGACGGTGCTCGACGGCCGGGCCTGGGACGCTGTCTCGATCAGTGTGTCCCGGGGAGCCGTGGGATTCTTGGCGTCGCTGGCCGTGGGCACCGTTCTCGGGCTGGCGATGTGGCGAAGCCGGTGGTTGCGGGCCGCTCTCGGGCCGTTCGTCAGCGGGCTGCAGAGCCTGCCGTCAGTCGCGTGGGTCCCAGCGGCGATCATCTGGTTCGGCCTGTCCGACGCCGCGATCTACGCGGTGGTACTGCTCGGCGCCGTCCCCTCCATCGCCAACGGGCTGCTAGCCGGGTTCGACCAGGTGCCGCCGTTGCTCGACAAGGTGGGCAGGGTACTGGGGCTGAGCACCGTCGGTCGGATCCGGCACGTGCTGCTGCCGGCGGCGCTGCCCGGTTACCTGGCCGGTCTCAAGCAGGGCTGGGCGTTCTCGTGGCGTTCGCTGATGGCCGCCGAGCTCATCACCTACTCGCCTGCCTTAGGCATCGGACTCGGTCAGCAGCTCAACATCGGCCGGGAACTCAACGCCATGGACATGGTGATCGCCTCGATCTTCCTTATCCTGGTGGTCGGAGTAGCCATCGAGCTGCTCATCTTCGCCCCCCTAGAACGCCGAGTCCTCCGTACCCGAGGCCTAACCACCTCCCACGCCCGCTGACCCACCACGGCGGTCTACGTCGTGAACTCGACCGCACCGACGTTTTCTGCGCGGAAACGTCCGCGCTGTCGAGTTCACGACCATGGCACGCTGTGGATTCGGCTTCGCCGGCGAGCCAGGTGTCGAAGGTCGTGGGGGCGAGTTGAGCGTCTGGGCCGGGCAGCAGGACTTCCCCGGCCATGTCGACGCTGAACAGGCCGCCCCGCCAGCTGGGGCCAACCGGACCGATCGGCCGCGAGCGGCCGGGGCGCGCCGGGCCATGTCGACCAGGTCCTGAGTTTCGGGTCCGGCGAGGTCCCGGTCGCGTCCTTGCGGTGGGCCGGTGGCGATCTCCGCGCAGACCTGGCCCACGTCTGATGCGGCAACTGGCTGCAGGAGCAGCGGTGGCACGGTCGCGACGTCACCGCGCTGGGTCCAGTCGACGACCATCCCGCCCGCTGCTCCGCGGCAAGGAGGTTCCCGGTGGGTCGTGCCGAAGAACTCCCGGGCTGCTTCGGCGTCCGGCACAGCGGTGTTGGTGACGTCGATGACGGCCGTTATCCCGGCCAGCTCAGCATCCAGTCCCGCACCAGTTGCGAGGTCCACCCCGGTTGACCGCGCGACCACGACGACGTCGTGCCCGGCATCTCGCAATGCCTTGGTGGTGTGACGGCCCACGAGCCCGGTGCCACCGATGACGGCTACCCGCATGTCTCCCATTCTTGCGCACGATCTCGTTGGTCGATGCGAGCCACGGCCGAGATCGGTCGCGCCGGGGCGGTGCGGCTGGTCGTGCCCACGTGCGGCGGGTAAGGGCTCAGTCCGCGCAGCTCCTGGTGAGCTTCTCGATCTCGGCGTCGATGTCGACGGCCAGGCCCTCGCTGCCCAGCGGGACGGCGTCAATAGAGGCCTGGACGAACTGCCGCAGCAGGTCGCGATCCACCTCCAGCACGGCGTGCCCGTCGGGTGACCGGATCTCGACCAGCGTCACCTCCCATTCCCCCATGTTGGCGGGACGCACCCGGACGTCACCGATCCCGGCGGGAGCGCTGAGGCCCGCGACCAGCAGGTCCCGGGCCAGCACCCAGTCCACGAAACGATTGCCGCGGGTCTGGATCTCGACGGTCACCGCGAAGGGATCATCAGAGCAGTAGAGCCAGCGGGTCACCACAGGCGCCGCGGCCTCATGTAGCAGCGCGAACATGTCGTGGGCAACCGCCCCGCCACCGTAGCTCGTCATGCTGGGCCGCCTCTCCGCGCTGGATGAAGACTCGATGCACTCCGAGCAGGGGCTCAGATTCGATCAATCGGAGCTGATCAGTCGGAGGTTGATGTGCTCAGTGAAAACATCGCCGAACTGGGCGCCTACGTACCACTGGATCGCCACATTCACCCCAACTGATGTACCTCAGTGGGGCATACGGGTTAGCGGGATTCGAGCGCCGGTTTTGTGGATCATAGGCCCAGTGACCGGCCGATTACTTCCTTCATGATCTCGGTGGTGCCGCCGTAGATCCGGGTGACGCGGGCGTCGGCGAAGGCCCGGGCGATGGGGTATTCGAGCATGTAGCCGTAGCCGCCGTGCAGCTGCAGGCAGCCGTCGACCACCCGGCCCTGCAGCTCGGTGCACCACCACTTGGCCTTGGCGGCGTCGGCCACGGTCAGCTCGCCGTCATTGAGGGCTTCGATGCAGCGGTCGGTGAAAGTCTGCGCGATGTCGATCTCGGTGGCCATCTCAGCCAACCGGAACCTGGTGTTCTGGAAGGATCCGATCTGCTGGCCGAACGCCCTGCGCTCCTTGACATATGCCACCGTCAGCTCCAGGGCGGCTCGTGCCGCAGCCACGGCGGCCACGGCCATCGACAGGCGCTCCTGGGGAAGCCGATCCACCAGGTGGGCGAACCCGCGGCCCTGCGTACCGAGCAGGTTGTCGAGCGGCACCCGGACGTCGCGGAAGAACAACTCGGCGGTGTCCTGGGCGTGCTGACCCAGCTTGACCAGTTTGCCACCGCGCTCGAAGCCCGCCATCCCCCGCTCCACCACGAGCAGGCTCATCCCCTGATGCCGCTGCGCAGGGTCGGTCTTGACCGCGGTGATGACCAGATCAGCGTTGATGCCATTGGTGATGAACGTCTTCGATCCGTTGACCAGGTAATGGTCAGCCTTGCGATGGGCGGTAGTGGTCATGCCGGCTAGGTCTGAACCCATCCCCGGCTCGGTCATCGCGATGGCTGTGATCAACTCACCGGAGGCGATCCCCGGCAACCACCGCCGCTGCTGTTCCTCGGTGGCGAGGTCCAGGAAGTACGGCAGGCAGATGTCGTTGTGCAGGCTCAGCCCGAGCCCCGCGCCGGCGGCCCCGGCGTGCATGATCTCCTCGTCGAGCACCGCGTTGAACCGGAAATCGGCCACCCCGCCGCCACCGAACTCCGCCGGGATCGCCATGCCGAGAAAGCCGGCGGCACCGGCGGTGGTGAACAGCTCCCGAGGCACGATGCCGTCGGCCTCCCAATCCGCTAGCCGCGGCGAGATCTCCTTGGTCACGAAGGCGCGGACGCTCTCCCGGAAGGCCTCATGCTCGGCCTCGAACAACCGACGGCGCATGTCTCGATGTTCCTCCTCATCGGGCGCCGCCGCACCGCCAGCGGTCCGCCGTCCGCCGACCGGCCGCACGGTCCACTCCATCGCACCTAGTCACAAGTTGCGCACCATCCGACCCGCAGGTGTTACAGAATTGCGAATTTGTGCACATTCGGGTGAAACACAGGTGCGGGACGACCACGAACAGTTGTATTCTCTGCGCGCTGGAGGTGAACGTCGGCACAAGGGGTTGATGCGCGGTGGCTCTGCTCACAGGCGCTGGACGGGGTGGGCTGACAACCGCGCCGCAGCCCAGAATTGCCGGGCTGGTGCACGAGGCGTTGTTCTACCGCGACGCCCAGGACTACGCCGTCGGCGTCAGGCGCTTCCTCCATGAGGGCTTCGAGCTGGCTGAACCCGCGCTGGTAGCGGTGCCTGGCTCGCACGTCGATGAGCTGCGATCGATGGTCGGCCTCGAGACCGATCTGGTGCGGTTCGTGGACATGGCACAGGTAGGTCGCAACCCCGGCCGCATCATCCCCGCGGTGCTCTACGCCTTCATCCTGGAGCATCCCCAGCGCCGGGTCCGCATCGTCAGCGAAACGATCTGGCCGGGGCGCTCCGCCGCGGAGTACCGCGTCGCACTACAGCACGAAGCGCTCGTCAATATCGCCCTGGCGGACCACGACGCGACCATCCTGTGCCCGCACGACAGCCATGGGCTGGACAGCACGGTCCTGGCGCAGGCCCGGCAGACCCATCCGGCATTGATCGAGGAGGCGCAACGCAAGGTCAGCGTTGATTACCGGGACCCCCGCGCCGTCGCCGACGCGAGCCTGCGGTCGCTACCCGATCCACCGGAGTGGTGGGGCGACATGCTGGTCTTCCGCTCCGCGAGTGATCTGCGGGCCATCCGGCAGTTCGTCGAGGATCGGGCATTGCGGGCCGGCCTGCGGGTCGATCGAGTCAAAGATCTGTGCCTGGCCGTCCACGAGGTGGCCACCAATACTCTGGTGCACACCAGGGCGGCGGGGGTGCTGTCGCTGTGGCAGGACCCCGAGACCGGCAGCCTGGTCTGCGAGATCAGCGACAGCGGTCAGCTGACCGACCGGTTGGTCGGCCGGATTCCCCCCAGCCCGTGGCAGCCGCACGGGCGCGGGTTGATCCTGGTCAATGAGCTCTGCGACCTGGTCGAGATCCCCACCGGTCAGATCGGCTTTGGGACCACGGTGCGGTTGCACATGCAGCTGCAGTAAGGCAGGCGCGGCGGGGTATGCTCACGCTGCACTGTGCCCACTTAGGTTGTATTCTCTGCGGCCAAGACAACAGACGTCAGCCCAAGAGGTGAGGCGCGGTGCTCGCGGACGACGCTCGACGAGATCAGTCCCCCGGCGCAGCGCTACCCCAAGATACCGGCCTGGTGCACGAGGCGTTGTTCTATCGCGGCGCGGACGACTACGCCAGCGCCATCACGAGCTTCCTTCGGGAAGGCCTCGAGCTGGCCCAACCAGCGCTGGTAGCGGTCCCACGCTCGCACGCTGACCAGGTGCGATCGGCGCTCGGATCCGATGCCGAGTGCATCGAGTTCGTCGACATGACCGAGGCAGGTCGCAACCCGGGCCGGATCATCCGCACCGTACTGCACGCGTTTGTCCGAGAGAATCCGGCGCGCCGGGTCCGCATCGTCGACGAACCGATCTGGCCGGGCCGGTCCGCCGCGGAGTGTCGCGCCGCGTTGCAACACGAAGCTTTGATCAACATCGCGTTGGCGGATCACGAGGCGACGATCCTGTGCCCCTACGACCGCCACGGGCTGGACGCCGCAACGTTGACGCAGGCGCGGCAGGCTCATCCAGTGCTGATCGAGGGGGCCCGGCGGGAGGTCAGCGCTGATTACCGGGATCCCCGGGCCGTCGCCGACGCAAGCCTGCGTGGGTTGCCCGAGCCTCCGGAGTGGTGGGGGGACATGCGGGTCTTCTCGTCCCTCACCGAGCTGCGTGCCCTCCGGTTGTTCGTGCGGGATCTGGCATTGCGGGCTGGATTGCCGGCGCACCGGGTATCCGATCTGTGTCTGGCAGTCAATGAGGTCGCCACCAACACTCTGGAGCACACCCATGCCTCGGGTGTGCTCTCGGTCTGGCAGGACCCAGAGACCGACAGCCTGATTTGCGAGATCAGTGACAGCGGACAGCTGCACGACCGGCTAGTGGGCCGGATGCCGCCCGACGAGGGCGAGTCGCACGGCCGCGGGTTGATGATGGTCAATTCGCTTTGCGATCTGGTCGAGATGCCGACCGGCCAGATCGGCGCCGGAACCACCGTCCGGCTACACATGCGGCTGCGGTAACTCCAGTGCCCGCACCGCGGCGGGGTCGATGTCGACGGCGTACAACTCGACCCGGTCCAGGGCCGCGACCAGCGCGGCGCCCACCGCGCCCGAGCCGCAGCACAAGTCGACGACAACTCGTGGCCGGGTGCGGACCTGGCCGGTTGAGCTAGCGGCCTGGCGGGCCACGGCGGCGGCCTAGCGGACGAGGAACTCGGTGCGGCGGCGGGGTATGAAGACGCCGGGATCCGAGGCTATCCGCAGACCGCAGAACTCCGCCCCGCCCAGCCCAGGTCGTGTTCGAGCGGCAGACCAGCGGCTCGCCGGTCCACCATGGCGATGAGGTCGTCCGGCGTCCGTGCCGCGGAGAGGAGCAACCAAGCCTCGTCTTCGGCGAAGACGCAACCAGCGGCTCGAAGCCTGGTGATGATCGCGGATCGAGGGAGAGCTGGCGGGGAAGCTGACATGAGAGCGCCTTTCGGAATGCCGATGGGCGCTCTCTCGACCACCTACGTCAGGTGTACCGCACGGCCGTGAGGTGAGAGCACCCGGCCTGAACTGGCGGTCATGGGTTCTCACCTCCTCGGTCGTCCACTGCTGAAGAACACAACACTACCTGAGCCGGATCGCCGCGCAGGCACATCACGATGACCCGGAACGACGGTGCACTATGGCGAGCGATGACTGAGTTACGCACCGCCCACACCGCTGATCTGGATATCCCGACTCTGGCGGCCGCACGAGCACTACTCGAGGACGTCTTCGATGGAGACATCGACGACCACGACTGGGAGCACTCCCTGGGTGGAGTGCATGCCCTGGTGTGGGAGGGGGATGAGCTGATCGGGCACGCGGCGGTTGTTCAGCGCCGGCTGCTGCACAGCGGGCGGGCGATGCGGGCAGGCTACGTCGAGGGCGTGGGAGTACGCGCGGACCACCGCTGGCACGGGCACGGTAGCGCCATGATGGAGGCGTTGGAGCGAGTCATCTGCGGCGCGTACGACCTGGGTGCGCTCGGCGCCGCCGACGATGCCGCGGACTTCTACGCGGGACGCGGCTGGAAGTTGTGGCAGGGGCCGTCCGCGGCACTCACCCCGACCGGCATCCAGCGCACCGCAGCGGAGGACGGCTGTATCTACGTCCTACCGCTGACGGTCCCACTGGATCTGTTCGGTGAGCTGACCTGCGACTGGCGCGACGGCGACCTCTGGTAGGCACCCGTGCCGTCATGCCGGCGTCCGGGCGGTGAGATGCGCGGCGAAGGACTGCCGGTCACCACTCCACGCCACCCGGGGTGCCACCTCCTCCAATTGCTGGAGATCCGCCGGGGACAGTTCGATCTCAGCGGTGGCGGCGTTCTCAACCAGCCGCTCCCGGCGCCGGGTGCCCGGGATCGGGACGACGTCCGGGCCTTGCGCCAGCAGCCACGCCAGCGCCAGCTGCCCGGGTGTGATTCCCCGTTGCGTAGCGAGCCGACCGACCGCGTCCACCAGCGCGAGGTTGCGGGCCAGCTGCTCGCCCTGGAAACGCGGGTCACTTCCGCGGAAGTCACCGTCGCCGAACTCGCCCGATGGCAGCGCGCCGGTCAGCATCCCGCGGCCCAGCGGGCTGTAGGGCACCAACCCAACACCCAGCCGGCGCGCAGCGGGCACCACCTCGTCCTCGACCTCCCGCCAGAACAGCGACCACTCGCACTGCAACGCGCTGATCGGATGCGTCGCCACCGCCCGCTCCAGCTGCTCGACAGTGACTTCGGAGACCCCCAGATGTCGTACCGTGCCGCCGGCGACCAGCTCGGCCATCGCGCCGACGGTCTCCTCGATCGGCACCTGCGGGTCGACCCGGTGCAGGTAGTACAGGTCCAGGTGCGCCACCCCGAGCCGCCGCAGGGACGCCTCGCAGTACCCGCGGACGTGTTCGGGCCGAGCATCGAGCCGCACCCCGTCCTCGCCACGCACGATCCCGAACTTGCTGGCCAGCACCACCTCCTCGCGCCGCTCACGGATCGCGCGACCGATCAACTGCTCGTTGTGCCCGCTGCCGTAGCTCATCGCCGTATCCCACAGGGTCACGCCTAGTTCCAATGCTGCGTGCAGCGTCGCGACAGACTCCTCATCGTCCGCCGGGCCGTAGGCTTGGGAGAACCCCATGCATCCCAGGCCCAGTGCCGACACCGACAATCCCTGAGGTCCCACAGATCGCGATCTCATGGCGCTGACGATAAGCTTGCTCGGCACTGGTATCCATACTCGGTCGTTGCTAGTAATGGGGCTGCCAGGATGAGCGCCGCCAATGGATCAGCCGGCGACCGGACCGCACGGTCGGCTCCGTGGCGGATGCGCCCGTAGCCAACGCCCGGGAGGTCGCGGAACTGCTGCGGACCCGCCGCGCGGGACTGCAGCCCGCCGATGTCGGGCTGTCGGCCGGAACTCGACGACGGACACAGGGCCTGCGCCGTGAGGAGGTCGCCCACCTCGCCGGCATCTCGACGACCTATTACACCTTCCTCGAACAGGGCCGGGACCTGCGTCCCTCACGTCAGGTCCTCGACGCGCTGGCCCGCGCCCTGCGCCTGGGCGCCACCGAACGCGTCCACCTGAACGAACTCGTCCACGGCGGCTCGCCAGCCACCGCCCGCGGCACAGTCGAGACGTTGACTCCCGCTGTCACCGACCTCGTTAACCGCCTTGACCCGCACCCGACCTACGTCACCGGACGGAGCTGGGACGTTCTTGCCGCCAACCGGGCGGCACGAGCACTCTGGACCGACTGGCCAGCTCTGCGCCCGGCAGAACGCAACATGCTGTGGTGGACGTTCATGGACCCGGCCGCCCGCACCGTTCTCATCGAATGGCAGACCGAAGCCGCAGCCCAGCTCGCCCGTTTCCGCGCCGCCGCCGCTCGACACCCCGACGACCCCGAGTTCGGCTCCCTCATCCAACGGCTGCACGCCGGTAGCTCCGAGGTCAGAGCCTGGTGGCCGCGCCACGACGTCGCCCCGCTGCGTTCCGGGACCAAACGGATCCACCACCGCACCCTCGGCGACCTCACCTTCCACCACGTCGTCCTGCAGCTGGCCGACAACCCCGAGCAGAAAGTCGTCACCTTTACCGCCGAACAGCAAGACCAAACCCGGCTCGCGCAGATGCTGGCAATCGGATCCTGACCGGACCCCCTCAACGGCATCGCCCGGGACCTCGCCTTTGAAACTTCATGGTGCCATTATGGCACCATGAAGCGGATGAACCTGCGGGACGTGCCCGATGACGTCTACGCCGCCCTGGCCGAAGCCGCCACCGCGAATCGCCAGTCACTGAGCGCGTTCGTGGTCGACCGGTTGACCGAGGTGGCGCAGGTGACGCGGCTCGCCGACTACGTCGCCTCCTACCCACCGCCGCAGGGCAGCGGAGTCACCCTTGAGGACGCGGCCGCCGCGGTACGCGAGGCGCGGGAAGCCTCGTGAGCCTGGCCGTGATCGACGCCTCGGTGCTGGCTGCCTTCTACGCCGCCGACGATCCCCGCCGTCACCAGGTCATGCAGCGCCTGGCGGCCGGGCATGCCCTATTCGCACCCGCCCACCTCGATGCCGAGATCGTCTCCGCGCTACGCGGGATGGCCCGCCGCAGCCCGATCCTGCAGCGCACCGCGCCAGACGCGCTGCGCCATCTAGCGGGCTTCCCCATCCGGCGCATGCCCCTGGCGCCACTGCTGGAACGCATGTGGCAGCTGCGCGACACCGTCACCCCCTACGACGCTGCCTACGTCGCTCTCGCAGAACGCCTCGACGGCCCCCTGATCACCTGCGACGGCAAACTGGCCACAGCCAGCGGAGCCCGATGCACCTTCGACCTGATCACCTAGGCACGGGAGTAGCGGCCTGCCGTGTCCGCGTCCTGCACTACGGCCACTCGGGAAGCGAAGTCCCGGCTATCTGCGGTCAGCCGACGCCGGCGCGAGCACCTTCTTCGCTATGGCGCGGGGGTCGGTCGGTGTGGTCGTGTCAACTTCGATCGCGGTACCGACACCGAGCGGTCTGGACGGTTCGCCCCAGAGCTCCCCTTCAGTTCGAGCAAGGTCGTAATGTTCCGCGTTCCGCGTACCTGCTCGTGCGTAGTAGCGGGCACGGGCGACCTCGGGGGGGACAATGCAGCGGACCTCCACGAGACGGCCGGGCAGAGTTGCGACGAGTGGCCTGGTGTAGCTGACTCATGGCTACACCACCCGACCGATGTAGCTTTGCGTCGGTCGTCGTGACCGCGTTATTGCCGGATTCGGATGAGGTCGCGGGTGGTGTGGAGGGGGTTGCGGCGTGGTGGTCCGCCGAGCCAGGGTGGTGGGCGAAATTCGGGGATGCCCCCGGTCATGTCGATCCGCCACTGGGAATGGTGGACTAATCGATGATGCCGACCGCAGAGCGCAACACAGTTTCCGACGCTGGTGGGCCCGTGGTCGGCCCAATGAGTCACGTGATGAATATCGCACCATCGGGCCGGTACAGAACACCCGGGGAAAGCGCATCCGCCGTCTCGGAGAATCACCGCGCGGCGGATCGCGGTCGGTACTGTGTAGCTGGAGCGGCCGATGTCCAGTGGCTCACCCCGAGTACCGAGCACCACCGGGATGATCCGCGCGTCACAGGCGATCCGGCGGGCGATGTCCGCGTTGATCGGGCCACCCAGGGCCAGCG
>JRHI01000947.1_pt1 | contig 27996 bp, 24 predicted proteins | sample 215371 | NCBI WGS metagenome assembly JRHI01 (sample SAMN02929681, study PRJNA255918) | sediment metagenome | biome: cave system; feature: Ice Cave; material: Sediment; isolation source: sediment from deep within a dark volcanic ice cave with no known source of... ...
CGACCCGGTAGCTCGCTCAGACGAAACACAGCGAATCGGACAGAACCCGCCGCTGACGCACGTACTGTTGCCGCGCCGCACCACGCTGCTGGCACCGGCGATCGTGAGCTGACGGGAGCGAAGGAGCTGCTGCACGTTGCCCCGGCCGATCGTGGCGCCGATTGTCGCACGATGTACCGCGCCGCCGGGCGCGACGATCACCAGCGGTCCGTCAAGAACACCGTCCACCTGAACACCAGGAGCGTAGAGCGGAGCGATCCACGACAGCCGGTTTGCCGGAACGAACCGCGGATCAATCATGAACCAAGGAGTGATGCCGTCTGCAATGACCGGTCGCTGACCGTGCGTCTGGACCCTGGTCAGCCCTTCGCGCAGTCGGCTCTCCCACGAGCGCGCAGCGTGCCCAGACCACTGGCGCTGCAACTTTGCGGTGGTGGCTACAGCCACACAGCCGTACCCGAGCAGCCCAATCGCTGTCACCGCCGCGGCGGAACGAAGACGGAGCGAGTGGCGGAGAGTTAGACGGATTCCATCTCGCCCTTGCGATGTGTTCCGCGAAGGAAAGAATGCAAAGCAAGCGGCGAGCGGGACAAGCCACGCAAAGTCGAGCAAGTATGGGAGATCGCTGCCGATCCACGGACCCCATTGCGCAAGACGCGCGTGCGCGACGAGGAGGCCATTCGCGAGCACCGCGACGAGGAGAAACAGCCATCCTCGCCAAGCGCGGCGGTTGCGTCTGACTGAGATCGCGACCGCGCCTACCACCACCAGCTGCAACGAAGCCGCGAGAACGACCTGCGCGGGACCCAACCCACTCGCGGGAAGTGTCACGCCAAACACCGCTGGCACCAGCGCCTCCACCCAAAGCACCCGGAAGTAGCTCACATACTCACCCACCGTGACATGCCCCGCAACAAAGCCCTTGCCAGCTCCGACAAGGATGTACCCGACCCCCCACAGGGCTATCACGCTAACGAGCGGGCCCCAAAAGAGGCGCTCGCCCCAAATCACCCGCGCAATCAGTCTTGGTCGGATGTTCCGCGACAGCAACAGCACGCGGAAAAGCACCAGATACAGAAGCATGAAGGCAGGCTTCTCATAGAAGGAAAGACCGACTAGGAGAGCACCCGCCCCGACGACGGCCCAGCGCCGCGAATGGGCCAACTGAAAACGTAGGTAGGCATACAGGCACAGCAGGTCGCAAAACGTGTTCGGCAGGTACTGGAGGCCCCCGGCCCACCATTGCAGCGGTCTCACGAATAGCACCGAGAGCCCGAAATAGGCCGCTACACCCAGGGACGACGGCCGTGCTGATCGCGGCCCGCGGCCTGAAGGGCTGCGTGCGGGGCGCCCAGACGAGGAGATCGTCGTGATCTCGTTGGATCACAACGCCAGCATCTGGCTCTGATTGATGCGCGCCTTCGACCGCCTCGATGCCTGTGCTCGACCGCGTGACCTCACGGCAGGAAGTTCCCCACATCACGGGAATCTGCTCTTGGCCCACCACCGCCGCGCGGTGGTCGAGCCGCTCCCCGTACGCTGATCAGATCGATTGTGCGCGTGCGCGAACGGGCGCTCCGCGCTCGGGCCGACACGACGCCGGCGCGCGGAGCTACTCCGGACCCGCGACGACCCCCTCGTCGTGCAAGCGCCCGATCTCTGTGTCGCTCAGCCCGAGCACTCCCACCAGGACCTCGTCGGTGTGCTCGCCGAGCACCGGGGCGCGTACCGCCGTCAGCCGCTCGGCGGAGGAGAAGACGAGCGGCGATCCCGGCATGAGGTACGTGCCGATCCCCGGTTGCTGGACCTCGGAGAACATCGGGTTCTGCGTCGAGACGCGGGGATCGTCCTGCACGAGTTGTGTGAACGTCTGGTACGGGCCCCACTGGACGCCGTGGTGGTCGAAGATCTCGCGCACCTCGTCGATCGTACGCGCGAGCACCCACGGCTTGATTGTCGCCCCGAGCACCTCGCGCGCGGCGAAGCGGCCGCCCTCCTCGTCGAGGTCGACGTTCATCATCTTCGCGATCGCGTCGAATGTCGCACCAAGCCCAGTCGCCTCGACGAGGCTTTCCCACTGACGCTTGGTCAGCGCGACGATCATGACCCGGCGGCCGTCCTTGGTCAAGAAGTCGCGGCCGAACGCGCCGTACAGATAATTGCCGTCCTTGACGCGCTCGTGGTGGGCGATCTCGACCTCGGCGATCTTGCCGAGGTTGCCGACCATCCAGAACGCGACGTCCGACAGGGCGATCTGCACGTACTGGCCGACACCCTCCCGCGTGCGGGTGCGCTCGGCGGCGAGCAGGCTCGCGGTGGCGAGCGCGCCGGTGATCGCGTCCCACGCCGGCAGCAGGTGGTTGAAGGGCACCGCGAGATTGCGCGGTCCGGTCGCCCACGGGAAGCCGGTCGCAGGGTTGACGGTGTAGTCGACCGCGGAGGAGCCGTCGTGGTTGCCGACGATGTTGACCATGATCAGGTCCTGGCGTTGGGCTCGCAGCCGCTCGTAGTCGAGGAACCCTCGCGCCGGGAAGTTCGTCAAGAACAGCCCGGCATCGTCGCCGGGAGCGGTGATGAGCGCCTGGACGAGCTCGCGTCCAGCGGGGCTCGAGAGGTCGACCTGGATCGATCTCTTGCCCTTGTTGAGGCCCGCCCAGAATAGGCTGCGGCCGTCGTCGGTCACCGGCCAGCGCTTGCGATCGAGACCACCCCCGATCGGGTCGAAGCGAATCACCTCGGCGCCGAGCTGGGCGAGCGTCATCCCGCCCAGGGGCGCGGCGACGAACGCCGACCCCTCGATGACCCGCACACCGTCCAGGATTCCCGGCATCCCTTACCTCGGTGTCTCACTCACCGCCGGCATCTAAGCCACGAGCGCGACGAAGCGCCAGTCGAGAACGGGCTCGGGCTGCGAACCGTGGGCGCCGGACCGGGTCGCCCCGACGCGCGCCCGGAGCTCTACGAGCCCGCCGTCGAGCCGCTGGACGACCGTCAGCTCGGTCCGCAGCACATCGCCCTCAAATACCGGCCCGAGATGGTCACAGCCGTGCCACGCGACGATCGTCGCGATCGCCGGGATCGCGCGCGTCGCATGCGCGGCCGCGACCGAGATCGTGTGGCCGCCGTACACAAGCCGCTGGCCCTGCGCGCTGCCGGTCGCGTCCGTGTGGGCGAACGCAACGTTGAGAGTCAGCCGCGCGAGCTCAGTCGCGCCGGTGACCGTCTCGCCGGCTTCGACACGGAACGTCTGCCCGGGCTCGAGATCTCCGTGGTGGGGCCCGGGCACGGCGACCCGCAGCGCCTCGAGCCGCCATCGCTCGGGAATCGCCACCCGCAGCCGCGCGGGATCGAGCGCCAGCGGGATCGCGGCGAAGTCGTCGGCGTGCCCGGTCTGCAGATCGCCGTCGCGCAGCGGGATCATCGGGCAGCGCCAGTAGTCGAGCACCGTGTCCCCCGCCGCGTTGATCGTCTGGATCCGCATCGCGACCAGCCCGGTCGGCGGTGCGCCCGGTCGGCGGCGGTTCTGCTTGAGTCCCACGATCTCGGTGCGCGTGCGCAACGTTTCGCCGATGTACACGGGCCGTGCGAGCACGAGCCCGCGGTAGAAAAGGTTGCCGCGCACGCGCTGCGACGGGCCCGTCGACTGCCCGATCGACACGTCGCAGACGAGGTTAGGGTGCACAAGCGGGCGGTCGTGGCCGGTCACCTCGCGGCACAGCGCCGCGTCGAGCGCGAGCCGCAGCCGATCGCCGACGAGCGCCTGGTGCAGTGCGGCGTGCCCGTAGGTGAGCGTCAACCCAGGCGCCTCGTCGAAGACGTCGCCGACGCTCAGCTCCTCGAACCACGGCCCGCCGACGAGCACCGGCGCGCTCTCGACGCTGCTCATCTCGCCAGCTCCTCACAGCCCGCTATCCGCGCCCGCGCGACGACCTCGAGCGCGTGCTTACGGGTCGCCTCGTCGATCATCGCCCCAGCGAGCTCGACCGCGCCCCGCCCCTCAGCGCTCGCGAGCGCGTCAAGCACAGCCCGAGCGTGCGCGACCTCCTCCTCGCCGGGCGTGAAGGCCGCGTTGATGATCGCGAGCTGGCCCGGGTGCACCGCCCACTTGCCGTCGTAGCCGAGCGCGCGCACGTGCTCAGCGCGCAGCCTCAGCCCCTCCTCGTCGCGGATCTCGAGGTACGGACCGTCGATCGCCTGCACGCCGGCGGCGCGGGCGGCGACGAGGACCGTCTCCTGGGCGTACAGCCACCGCTCGGGGGCCGCGCCACCGGGCGTGCGACCGAGCGACGCGCCGAGATCCGCGTAGCCGATGATGAGCGACTCGACGCGGGGCGACGCGGTGGCGATCTCGCCTGCCCGCAGCAATCCGGCGGCCGTCTCGACGAGCGCCTGCAGGCCGATCTCCCGGGCCCCATCGCCGGCGTTATCGAGCAGCCGCGCGACGGCCGCCAGCTCGTCAGCCGACTCGACCTTAGGGACGACGAGCGTCGCGATCCGCGGGCCGGCGCGCCGCGCGAGCTCCGCGATGTCGCGCTCGCCCCACGGGCTCGTCAGCGCGTTGACACGCACCGACACCGGGCGGGAGCCCGCGGCCTCGCGCTCGAGGAACACAGCGACGCGCTCTCGCGCATCATCCTTAGCGCTCGCGTCGACGGCGTCCTCGAGGTCGGCGATGACCTCGGCGGCGTCGAGCCCGAGCGCCTTGGCGAGCATCCGTTCCGAGGATCCTGGGACCGATAGTGACGAGCGCCGGACGCGCATGACGGCACTGTATCCCCTGTCCCCACCTTCGGTCACTCTTGAAAGTGCCACGGCCGCTCACGTCAACCAGGGTCCTCGTGCAGCAAACCGCCGCGCCGTGCCGACCGTGGCCAGCCGCGGGCCGGCGCAGTAACACGAAAGCGGGCGCCCTTCAGCCCCGGCCGTTCAAGCCAGGAGGCATAGCCGCGCTCGGTGAGCTCGCCTGCGGCCCGCGAGTGCCCCTCGAGCAACGCTTCGCCCCACGCCGCCGCCTACTGATCAACTCCAACCGGGTGAGGATCGAATGCCGGCGTGCTTCGACGTGCCACAGCGCCGTTCCCGGACTTTCGGGATAACCCGGATCCGTACCGCGACCTGCCACGTCGACGCGCTCAACCGCGCCGCTCTGCCCGCCCGCCGTGCCTAGCCTCACCAGCCGCACCCAAACCCTGCACAGGCCGGCGGGCGCCGCGCTCGCACTGCCACGAAAGGAGGCGCCAGCCGCCAGACTAGGCCGAGCGGCGACCCCCTTGCGCGGCGAGGAGGGAACTGGGCGACGGCTTTGCTCAGGGCCGTGGCCTCGGTCGCGCCTCCGGCGAGAACTGGGTCCAGAGGCTAGGTCTGGACCGCAAACAGACGCCATGATCCGGTGATGCCTTTGAGCTGGTGCTCTCCTCGGTCGGTGAGGATCTGATCAGAGCCTACGATGAGGTCCCGGACGGTGCTGCTAACCAGCACGTCGCCCGCGCCGGCGAGGTTGCTGATGCGCGAAGCAATGTGAACGGCGAGGCCGCCGATGTCGTCATCGGACAGCAGCTCGCATTCGCCGCTGTGCAGCCCGGCGCGAACGTCCAGGCCAAGCTGGCGGAGACCGTCACGAATGGCGATTGCGCTGCTGATCGCGCGGCTTGGGCCGTCGAAGGTGGCGAGCATCCCATCACCGAGCGACTTGACAAGCCGTCCCCGGTGGCGCTCGACCTGCTCGCGCACGAGCGCATCGTGACGTTCGAGCAGCGTGCGCCAGCGGCTATCGCCCAGCTCGGCAGCGCGGGCGGTTGAACCGACGATGTCGGTGAAGAGGACGGTTGCCAGCACGCGGTCGCTGAGAACCACTCGTCGAACACCTGTCAAGAACTGCTCGATCTCATCCGCGGCCTGGCCACGTGCTGAGACCTCGACGTATCGCGCGCCGGGGATGTGGGCCGCGACGTAGCGCGAGTGGCGCTCGTCGACGAATGCGTCGTTCGCGCGGTGCAGCACCAACGTGGGACACTGCACGCTTGAAAGCGCGTCACGCACATCCAGCTCACCGACCATCGCAAGCGACGCGGCGGCGGCATCGGGGGTCATCGACAGGCGCCGGTGGCGCGCGAGGAGACGTCGTCGCTGCTCGTCCTGACCGGCGAACCCGCCCCACGGCTGCCGCGGTGAACTGCTGCCCCAATGCTCAACGACCGCCTGAACCATCGCAGCGCGCTCCTCGACACTTTGCGCCCACTCATAACCCGCCCCGCGGACCACGCGCGGCGTCGGCGTAATCAGCACGAGGGCGTGAACGAGGTGAGGGTGCGACGCCGCAAAGAGCACCGCCAAGGCGCAGCCCTCGGCAAACGAAATCAACGCCGGCTGGTCAGAGCCCGCGGCCTCGAGCACCGCACGAACATCATCGATCTGCTCCTCCAGCGGCGTGGCCCCTGCGATCCCGCCGGACATGCCTGCGCCGCGTCGATCGAACTGAATCAGCCGCGCAAACGACGCGAGCCGCGTGAGAAAGCGCGCCGACGGCGGCAGTTCCCAGTCGAGCTCAATGTTTGAGAACCACCGCGGGACGACCAGCACATCGAGCGGCCCTTCACCGCCCACCTGGTAGGCGAGCTGCAGATCACCACTACGCGCATACCCCGTGACAACCTCCATCGAGCATCATCGTATGCCTGAACGCCCAGCAGGCCCCGCGGCAACCACGCGAGATGGGCGTCGGCACGCCGCGAGACCTCCTTTGCTCGTCACGCGCTACTCGGCGCACGGTCCGGTCCGAGTTCCGCAAAGCGCGGGTACCGGGGCGCTTTAGCGTCCTCGCTCTGCACCACGAGCAGCCATCTCTCGGGCCCGCAGCGTGATGCCACCGGCGGCATGCATTAAGGCTGACGAGTGCGAGCGAAGACGACTTGCGTGCACGGCGTTGTAGCCAGCGAGACCCGGGTCAGCGGCGGCTCGTGAGCGTCCGATCGCTGGGCGTGTTGGTCTGCGACCCCTCGCGAATGCGCGAATGCGCGACTCGGAAAGTGAGGTTCGGTGCCGAGAACGGGCCGCCCGATCCGGAGGAGTCGTCGAGTTCCCGGTCGACACGCTGGCGCCGGGGATCTGGGAATCTCTGACGTGACGTTCCGCAGCTGCTCAAGCCGGAGCGAAGGCCGCGCGCGGGGAGCGTCCTAGCGACCTCTCGGGCGACGGTGGTGCTGGGTCTCCCGCGGCAGTCGCAGTCAGCCCCGCCATTCAGCCGCCAGTGCGACGGCCGCCGCCCACTGCTTGCGTCGCGCTGCCCGGTCGGACGGGTGCAGCAACGGCTCGGCAACGCAATCCACGGCAACCTCGGGAAGTTCGTCGACGCTGCTCCAAAAGCCCGCCGCCAAGCCGCCGATCATTGCGGCACCAATCGCCGCCGCCTCGCTACGGGCGGCGCGTTGCACGCGGACGTCGGCAAGGTCAGCGAGGCGCTGGAGAACCCAATCGGAGCGCGACATCCCACCGTCCACGATGACGGTCGCGAGGGGCATTACGACGTTGATCGCGGCGAGCGCATCGGCGACCTGGTGCAGCACGCCGTCGACGGCGGCGCGGGCGATCTGGGCGCGAGTGCTCGCGCGGCTGAGCCCGAACAGCGCGGCACGCACCGTCGGGTTCCAGGACGGAGTGCCCAGGCCTTGCAAGGCGGGTACGCAGGCGACGGAGTCGTCCTCCGGCCCGGCCGCGCTGAGCAGAGCATCGAGTTCCGGGGCGGGTGGTAGCACGCCGAGCCCGGCCAGCCAGTCCAACGCGGCGCCGGCCGAGGGGACGAACCCCTCCAGCGCGTAGCTGGTCTTGCCAAGCCGGCGCCAAGCGCAGGACGCGAGTACGCCCGGCGGCGCAGCTGGTCGGGTTGCGCCGGCCTGGGCAAGGACGAACGCTCCGGTGCCGAGCGTGACTTTCGCCATTCCGGCTCTCCAGCAGCCGAGCCCGAACAGTGACGCCTGCTGGTCTCCTAGGACGCCTGTGACGGGAAGACCTGTTGGGACGGCCGAAGCCGGCCGCAGGCTCCCCACTGCATCGGAATCGATGATCGGTGGCAGCAGGGCCGGCGGGACCCCGAACAAGTCCAGGAGGCGATCGTCCCAATCGTCGCCGCCGAGCGGGCAGAGCAGCGTACGACCCGCATTACTCACCTCGCAGGCCTGGATTCCGGTGAGATGGCGAACCAGCCACGAGGCGACGTCGTCGTAGACAAGCTCCCCCGTCTCCGCTCCGGCGCGGGCGCCATCTACGTGGTCGAGCACCCAGCTCACCTTCGTGGCCGGGAACGTCGCGTCCAGCTCGAGTCCCGTGCGGGCGCGCACGAACGGTGCGTGGCCGGCCTGGGTGAGCGCGGCGCAGCGATCGGAGGTCCGGCGATCCTGCCAGACGATCGCCGGGTAGATCGGGTGCCCGGACGCGCGCTCAGAGATAATGAAGGTCTCGGTCTGGTTGGTGATCCCGAGGGCGACGACATCTGCGGGCGTGGCCGCCGCCGCGGTCAGCGCCCCGGCGATGGCCGAGGATGAGGACGCGAGCAGCTCGGCGGGGTCCTGCTCCACCAGCCCGGGGCCGGGAAACGACGCGCTCACCGCCACCGCGGCCGCCCCCCGCTGCCTGAGGTCGTGATCGAACGCGAGGCAGCGAGTGCTGGAGGTGCCCTGGTCGAGCCCGAGGACGATCTGGGTCAACCTACGGCCCCCACCGGGGGGAGTTCCGCCAGGAGGACGGCGCGGTAGGCGCGCAGCGCGCGGTCGTCATCGCCCTCGCGCTCGCCCGCCCGCTCAGCCGCGACGCGTCGAAGCCATGACTGGACCTCGTGGCGCACACGCGCGGCGTCCCAGCCAAGCGCCATGGCCATCAGCGCGGCGGCCGGCGCCGCGGCCCCCACGCCGCGGTCGGCGCTGGTGATGGCGAGCCGGGTACGCCGCGCCAGGACGTCCTCGAGGTGAAGCGCCCCCTCATGGGTGCACGCGTGAACGACCTCGACGGCGAGGTGGCCCTCCCCGCCCTCCAGAGGCTCGCGCAGCTCGGGACGTTCCGCGATCAGGTCGATCAGCTCGTGGACGCGGTCGCCGTAGCGACGCAGCAGTCGCTCCATCGTCGCGACCGGGACGCCAGCGCGCGTGGCGAGAATCTGGCGTCCCCCGAGTGCCGCCCTGAACCCGTCGGCGCCGACCAGCGGTACCGTGGCCGTGGTGGATCCGGGCACGCTGGAGAAGCCGCGAGTCGATGCGTCAATCAGGTCGGCTGCCATCAAGCGGTAGGTCGTGTACTTACCGCCCGCGATCGTCGTCAGACCGGGTGCTGGCGTCTCGACGACATGGCGCCGGCTCAGCCGCGTCGTGTCGGTCAGAGCCGCGGAGCCGACGAGTGGGCGCAGCCCGGCGAACACCCCACGAACGTCCGCCCGGGTGAGCGGCTGGTCCAGCAGAGCGTTTACTCTTGCCAACAGATAGTCGACGTCGGCGCCACTGGCCACGGGCTCGTCCGGCCCGAGCCTCCACGGCGTGTCGGTGTCACCGATCAACCAGCCGGCCTCGGTGGGGATGACGAACAGCACGCTCTTTTCCGTGCGCGCCAGGATCCCGGTCGACATCGGGATTCGATCGCGCGCCACCACCAGATGAACGCCCTTCGACGGCTGGATCCGGGTCGACGAGTCTGTGAGCACCGTCGCACGCAATCGGTCTGTCCACGCTCCGGCCGCGAGCGCAACGTGGCGGGCGGCCACCGTTACGGTCTCGCCCATTTCCTCGTCAAACACTTCGGCTCCGCTCACCCGACCGCCGGTCTGCAGCAGGCGGCTAACCCGAGCGCGCGTCGCCACGTGGGCACCCCGCGACGCAGCGGTGCGCGCGACGGCGACGACCATCCGCGCGTCATCTTCGGCAGCGTCGAAGAACCTCACGGCGCCGACGAGGCCGTCTTCGAGCAGGGCAGGGGCCTCGGCCAGCGCACCGCGCCGAGTCAGGTGGCGGTGGCGTGGCAATGAGCGGGCCCCTCCCAGCGTGTCATAGGCTGCCAAGCCCGCGCCCAGGTACAGGCGCTCCCAGCCGCGCCGCCGCAGCGGCCAGAGGAATGGCACCGGTGCCACCAGGTGCGGTGCCAGCCGGGTTAGTAACAGCTCGCGTTCGCGCAGCGCCTCGCGGACCAGCGCAAGGTCCCCCATCTCGAGATAGCGCAGTCCGCCGTGAATCAGCTTGCTCGACTTGCTCGATGTGCCCGACGCGAGGTCCGCGGCCTCGACCAGCCCCACCGTGAGGCCTCGCGCCGCGGCGTCGAGCGCCGCTCCCGCCCCGGTGATACCACCGCCGACCACGAGCAGGTCAAGCCCACCGCCAGCCATCGCAGCGAGGGCCCGGCCTCGTCCGCCCGCGTCAAGGACTCCCTGTCCGTTGAGCACCTAGTGCCAGACCTCGAAATGGCGGCGGTGGCTGTCGAGGTACGCGCCCGGCTTGAAGAAGCGGTCATAGAAATCGAGGTCGAGATGCTGTGCCTGAAGGAAGTTCATCACCCAGACGCTCGGCACGGTGCCCGGAAACTTGCCCCACGTGTCAAGCGTGTACTGGCACTGGTGCGTGACGCAGGCCTGGAAGCGCTCGTCATGCCGCTCGGCCGAGGCACGGATCGCACGCGACTCAGTCCACGCCCCTGGTGTGTCGGGGTGGTAGGGGCCGCCGGGACCAAACTTGCGCTGGACGAACGCACCGACCGCGTCGGCCATGGTGGCGAAATGCGGCGGGCAGAACGCGTGGAAGGTTCCGTCCGTCCGCCCGGTGGGATTGGGCGTGCCCCAACGTGGATCGGTGTCGTAGCGGAAGCCGAGACCCGGCACATCTGGCTCTCCGGAGGCCCCGAGCAGCGCCATGTGCTCGATGCCGTCGAACGACCACCCGCCTAATCCCATCGCCTGCAGCAGGAGGGCGCCGTTGTAGCTCGAGGTCATCAGCTCTGCCGTGGCTTCCGTGAGCGAGTACTGCTCGACGAAGGAGAGCGGGATCGGCGCGGCCGTATCGACGAGGTCGGCGAAGTCGCCCATGCCCGGGAGTGGCCGCTGGTTGATGTCGTCGTAGACGCAGTAGCCGTTCTGGACGAAGAAGCACAAGTTGGCGATGTGATGCTGGGCGATGTCGGCGACCGGGATGACCAACAGCGAGCCAGGCTCGTTGGCGATCCACGTGTTGTGTCCCTCGAGGTAGGGCTCGGAGCGGGGCAGGTACAGGCGCGTGTCCTCCAGCTTGACCACCCGGTCGCGGTGGCGGGTGATCATCAGCTCGGAGGTGACCTCTTCCTCCGCGGGGTCGACCAGCGCGCCCGCGTCCCGGGTGGGCAGGAAGTACAGACCCGTGTCGTCGGTGTAGAAGAGCTCGGAGGTGTGAAACCCGGCGGCGGAGGGAATCGTGCGCCCCGCTGCGGCGCCGTTGTAATTGGCCAGGTGGGGCGCGTAGCGCTCGTGACGCGTGATGCCGTAGTGCCAGCCCGTCGTCCCGCCCATGACCGAGAGGATGAGCAGCGTCTCGAGCTCCGTGAGCGGGACGTGAGGGTGGGTGGAGCGGTAGGCCAGCGGACCGTCAGGGATCTGCCCGCCCATGGGGAACCGGCGTGACCGTCGGCCGAGCACGGCGTCGATGAGCGGAAACGAGGAGAGCTCAGCCAGAGCCGCGCGTTGATGTTCGGTCAGCTCGAGCGGGCGGTCGGAGGTGGCCATGCGGTGATCTCCTTGGCGGAGTCAGTGAACAACGGGCGCAGAGCAGCGTAGAGCGCGAGGTGGCGAGCATGCATGGCGTCGTAGACGCCCTTCAACTCGGGGTCGGGCTCGACCGGATCAGCGCGCGGACCCGCCATGGCGCGAGCGGCATCGGCCACCGTCGCGTGGAGCCCGGCGCCGGCGGCCGCGATCATGGCCGCACCCCGAGCGGTCGTCTCCACGTCGTGCGGCCGGCATACGCTGAGGCCGGTGACGTGGGCGCGGATTGCGAGCAGCAGGTCACCGCGCGCGCCCCCGCCCACGCACACGAGGCCGCTCAGGCGGTGTCCGGCTGCCGCGATCGCCTCGACCACGTCGCGCAGGGCCAACGCATTCCCCTCCAACAGCGCTCGCGCCATGTGAGCCCGCCCGTGGGCAGCGGTCAGACCGAACCAGCCCGCCCGAGCGTTGGCATTCCACTCCGGAGCCATCGCCCCGGACAGGGCGGGGACCCAGCAGACGCCGTCGGCTCCGGGCGGAGCCGCACCGGCGAGCGAGTTGAGCAGCTCATAGACGTCGGCACCCGTCGCGGCTGCGCGGTTTATCTCGGGTCCGCCCAGCTCGTCGCGAAACCAGCGGTAGGCTCCCCCCGAGAGCCAGCCGGGATTCTCGAGCAGCCATCGGCCAGGCGCAGCGTGGGGATGGAGCTCGACCAACCCGGGCGCGTCGAGGGTGGGCTCGGAGACGACGGCGCACACGGGTTCGGCGGTCCCCATCACGTCGCACACCTCGCCGGGTTCGACGACGCCGGCGCCGAGCACCGCGGCCATCTCATCGCCGGCACCGAGCACGACTGAGGTTTCCGCGGCCAGCCCGGTGGCCTCGCGAAGCCAGGGCGCGACGTGGCCAAGCACGGCGTCGGACGGACGGACCGGCACGAGGCGCTCGGGATCCACCTTGAAGGCCGCGCAGGCCGCTTCGGACCACTCCATGCGGCGGGGGTCGAACAGGCCGGTCGACGAGGCGTTCGAGGGGTCGACCGCGCGCTCGCCGACCGCCTGCCACGCGAGCCACGACCCCGGCAGGAGGTACCACGCGGTGGCTCGGTCTACGTGGGGCTCGTGGGCGCGCAGCCAGGCGATCTTCGCCGCCACGTGACCCGGGTCCAGGTTGCAGCCGGTCTGCTCGCACAGGCGGGGGACGTCGCTGCGTCCGGCAACCAGATCACACTCGGCCACCGCGCGACGGTCTGACCAGATCAGCGCGGGACGAAGGGCCCGGCCATCGCGCCCCGTGGCGACCAGCCCGTCGAGCTGGGAACCGAACGACAGGGCGGCAATCGGCCGTCCCGCCGCGGCGTGGCGTACCTCGGCGAGTGTTTGCACCAGCGCCCGCTTCCACTCGGCGGGGTCTTGATCGGCCCACCCCGGATGGGGATAGCTGAGGGCATGCGGGGCATAAGTCGAAGCCACCAGCGTTCCGTCCGGCTCCAGCGCTTGCGCGCAGGTTCCCTGCGAGCCGACGTCGACCCCGACCACAAGCGGGCCGTCCACGCTCAACCCTCGTCCTCGGCGGCGACCCCCGGGCCGTGACGGAGCACGGTGAACGAGAACGCGTCGGCCAGGTGGTGCTCCCGTGAGACGAGCACGGGAACGCCGTCGGCGGTGGCGTCGACCTGGTCGATGGTGAGCAGGAGGGCACCGCGGGCCACGTCGAGGCGGCGCGCCGTGTCCGCGTCGGCGTTGCCCGGCGTGAGCTTGGCGACGCCGTGATGAACCACGAGGCCACGCGCCGCCAGGGCCGAGTAGATCGAGCCGCCGCCGATTTCGCGCAGCTCCTCGGGGGTCAAGGCGTCAGTGCGACACCAATCGGTCGCGTCGACGACACGGCGTCCATCGGCGGTGCGCACACGCCGCAACGAGCTGACCACCTCATCCGCTGCCACCGCAAGCGCCGCCGCGACGGCGGGCGAGGCCGCGACGAGCTCGTACACCTCGTCAACCGTGCCGGGCTCGAGCCCCGTGGAGGCGATCAGCGACGAAACGCCGAAGTTCCGGCGCAGATCGTTGGGCAGCGCCGGCCGATGCGTGACATAGGTGCCCGAGCCGTGGCGGCGTTGCACGAACCCCTCCTCCTCGAGCATCGCGATGGCCGCGCGCACCGACGAACGCGACACCGCCCGGCGACGGGCGAGCTCGGGCTCGGAGGGCAACTTGTCGCCCGGTGTCCATTCGCCGGCGTGGATCTGGCCGCGCAGTTCGTCGGCGAGCCGGTGTCGCAACGAGCGAGTCGCGCTCACGGGGCAACGACGAGCTTCAGCGCGGCTCCCGCACGGATGCGCTCAAATGCCCCGGGGGTGTCCTCGAGCGAGATCACCTCGGAAACCACCGAACGGATGCCGCCGGCGTCGGCGGCGAGCATGTCCAGCGCCCGCACCTGGTCTCGGTGGCGCGAGGCGTAGGACCCGTGGACCTGGACCTCGCGGTAGTGCAGTACGTTGGAGGGGAAGCCGATCGTCGTCGTCCCCTTGGGCAGGCCGCCGAAGAACATCACCCGCCCGCGCGGTGCAGCCATCCCCATCGCCTCCTCCTGGGCGGAGTCGCTGGAGCAGGCGACGATCACCACGTCGGCGCCGAAATCGCTCGTCGCCCGCATGACCGCCGCCGTGCCATCTTCGCCCTCGGTGTCGACGTAGGCCAAACGCTCATCGCCCAGGATCGCCCGAGCCAGGTCCAGCCGCTGTGCTGTGCGCTCCAGCAAGAGCACGTGTCCGGCGCCCTGGAGCCGGGCCAGCGCGGCGTGTGCGGTTCCCACCGGTCCGGCGCCGATGACCACGACGACGTCATCCAGCGTGATCGCGAGATCCTTATGGCCGCAGATCACGTCGGACAGTGGGTCGGCGAACGTGGCGTGTGCGGGAGACAATCCCTCGGGAATTCGGAACAGGTTCTTGAGCGCGATGCTCGGGATCGCCACATGCTCCGCGTAGGCTCCGGGGTGATCGAAACCCATCAGCTCGCCGTGAAGGCAAAGGTTCTCGTGCCCATTGCGACACATGCGACACCGCCCACACCAGAGCGTCGAGATGCAGTGGGCTGCGTCACCGAGGGCGAGCCCGGCCTCGGTGACCTCACGCTCCGCGGCCGGAGCGATCTCCACGAGCTCGCCGGAGATCTCGTGGCCGAGGACCCAGGGCGGCGCGATGCGGCGATCGCCGTTATAGAAGGACCGTACGTCGGTGCCACAGATCCCACAGGCCAGGACTCGCAAGAGGACCCCGTCCTCGGGACAAGCCGCGTCCGGAGCACTGCCTACCGACATTGCTCCGGGACCGTTCCACACCGCTGCGCGCACTCGTCCTCCCTCGCTGACGGGACCGAACGCTATCAGTTGTCTGACAACTTTCATCCCCTGGATCCGGCGCCGGAGCCGGACCGCAGAGAAGACTTGCGCCCGGACCTTTTGGGTGTTACGTTCCGCCAGCTTGTCAGACAAGTTGGGAGCGCGGTGCCCGAATTCATCTTCATGTTGACCCGCGACGACAAAACGATCGCGGACGCGCGGGCGGTCTACGAGTCAGTCGCGCAAACAGGGATTCGACACGTTGGTTGCAAGGATCTTGGGCTTAGTCGCGAGGAGCTGGGGGCGCTTATGGAGGACATCCGCGCCAACGGGCACACGAGCTATCTGGAGGTCGTATCGGAAACTGACGAGGCAACCGCCGAATCCGCCCGGGTGGCCGCCGAGATCGGCCCGGACTACCTGATCGGCGGCACCCTGATCGAACCCGTCCAAGAGATCATCGTCGGGACCGGCGTGCGGTTCTTTCCCTACGTCGGGAAGGTGATCGACCATCCGTGCTTGCTACGGGGGACGATCGAGGAGGTTGCCGAGGATGCCCGGCGCGCTGAGGCCCTGGGCGTCGACGGGATCAACCTGCTCGCCTACCGCTATGACGGCGACGTCGAGCGCCTCGTTGAGGTGGTCGTGCAGGCGACGTCCCTGCCGGTAATCGCGGCCGGCTCGGTTGACTCGGCCGAGCGGATCCAGTCGCTGGCCGACCGGGGTGTGTGGGCGTTTACGATCGGCACGGCCGCCCTCGAAGGCGAGCTGGTCCCCGACGCCCCCCTGGCCACGCAGCTTGAGTATGTCCTCGACGCGGCGAGCGGAGTGACGAGCTGAGCTTCTCACCGTTCTCCGGGCGCGCGTCATCGCCATCAACCAGAGGTGTGAGATGAACGCTGACGAAGCCCGCGTACGTGAGGGCCTGACCACCTTGGCCGACTCCGACTCGGGGCGCCGCCTGCTCCAGCTTGGGCTTCGCGGCATCGAGCACGGAGAGCTCGGCGTCACCGCCGGCTGCTGGGTGCAGCACGGAAGCGCCGGGTGCCTGTTCCAGCACGCCTACTGGCAGGGCGTCCGGGAAGGTATCTTCGTCGATGCTGGGCGGCCTGGCGACTGGATCGGGAGCTTCGTGGGACCACGGGACTACGGTCTCGTCATTCGAGTCATCGACGCCTTTGATCGACTGGCTCGGTCTCACTATGCGGACATCAAACGGCGCGCGCTGTTGCCCGACCGGGTCGTCGTCCGCCAGGGCGAATGGCGGGATGCGGTGGCGAAGCTGCTCGTCGAAGTCCTAGGGGAGCCCCCGTCCGCACCACCGGCGCGCACGCCCGAGGTGGCGGTAAGCGCTTGAACATGAAGATCTCAGCACCAACCCAACCGGCGACTAAGGAGAGGTTCGTGTGAGTACCGAGAGTGGAGTGATTCAGCCTCACCACGAGGGCATGCTGCCCGTGGCGGAAAGCGTCGACATCTCGCAGCGCAAAGACCTCCACTCGCTCCGTCCTGGGGCAGTCGGGCTGGTGGGTGTGCTGTTCCTGACCGTGACGGGCTCGGCCCCGATCTCAGCGATGCTGTTCAACACCCCGATCGCCGTGGGGTTCGGAAATGGGCTCGGCGCCCCGGCGGGGTTCCTGTTTGCCACCATCGTTCTGACCATCTTCAGCGTCGGCTATGTCGCCATGGCTCGCAAGGTGACCACCGCGGGCGGCTTCTACAGCTTCATCAGCCACGGACTGAATCGTGAGCTGGGGATGGCCAGCGGCTTCACGATGGTCGCCGCCTACAGCGTGTTCGAGGTTTCGCTGGTCGGCGGCTTCGCCTACTTCGCGCAGCTCAAGGCCGCACGGTATGGCGTCCACATCGAGTGGTACTGGTTCGGCTTCGCGATGATCGCGCTGATCGCGGCCCTGGCCTACTTCGACGTGCACATCTCCGCCCGCATCCTCGGCGTCACGCTGCTGTGCGAGATCGTCACCCTGGTCATCTTCGATGTGGCCATCTTTGCCTCCTCCGGCAGCCATGTCTCGCTGAGCGCGATCAACCCGGTCAACGCGTTCAAGGCGTTGCCGGCCGGCCACGACGCCGGCACGGCACTGGCGGCGGGCGCGGCCGGGATCGGCATCTTCTTCGCCTTCTGGTCCTGGGTGGGATTTGAGATGGCGCCCAACTACGGTGAGGAATCCAAGGACCCGAAGAGGAACGTTCCCCGGGCCCTGTACATCTCGGTGATCGGGCTCGGCATCTTCTACACGATCACCTCGTGGGCCAGCATCAGTGGCTACAACGGGATCGGCGGCGCGGCGAACGTGGCCCAGAACAACTCGGCCAACTTCTTCTTCATCCCCGCCCAGCATTACTCAGGGCTGCTGCTCAAAGACCTCCTGAGCTGGTTCATCATCACCGGCTCCTTCGCCTGCGGCATGGCGTTCCACAACACGACGTCCCGCTACATGTTCTCGCTCGGCCGCGAGGGCGTGCTCCCGCGCAGGCTGGGGCGGACGCACGCGAAGCACCGCAGCCCGCATCTGGCCTCGACCACTCAGTCGCTGATCGCGGCCTTCATCCTGTTGCTGTTCGTGTTGTTCGCGCCCGTGGACAAGAAGCTGGGCGCCGGGGACTCGGTCGGCTACCTCCAGATTTACGGTTTGATGGCGGTGATGGGCGTGGTGGCGATCCTGGCCATCCAGGCCCTCGTGTCGCTGGCCATCTTCAACTACTTCCGCAAGCACCACGAAGCCGATCACCATTGGTGGAAGACGATCACGGCACCGCTGCTGGCGGTGGTCAGCCAGGCCATCGTGCTGTACCTGGCGATCAGCAACCTCAAGTTCCTTGGCAGCGGTTACGGCTACGCCAAGTGGCTGTGCGCGGGAGATCTCGCCATCTTCCTCGGTGGGCTGGCCTACGCGTTCTACGTCAAGTCGCACGACCGAGCCAAGTACGAGACCATCGGCCGCATGGTCAACCAGGGGATGGACACGGTTTAGCTATTCCGACGGGGCTCCGCGTCAGAGCACCTCGACTGACGCAGCGACGGTCGAGGTCGCCGGCGCGGAGCGAGCCCGCACCACGATGCGCACTCGATCACCGCGGAACAGGTCGTGCGAGCGCTCGAAGGCCACGCCCTCCGCACTCCATGCGGTCCGGGCGATGGAAACCAGCGCCGCGCCGCGGGGGACGCCGAGCGCCCGCGCCTCCGCGGGTCCGGCGGTGACCACCTCGATCCGCTCCTCCGCCTCCCCCGGCTCCAACCCGTACTGGGTCCGCAGCAGCTCGTAGAGCGAGCCGCTGAGTGAGCGGTCGAGCAGGTCCGGGAACTGTTCGGCTGGGAATGCGGCGCGCTCCAGCGAGATCGGCTGCCCGTCGGCCAGCCGCACGCGAACCACCTCGAGCACGAGGCTGCCCGCGGCCAGTCCGAGCGCTCCCGCGATCTCGCCGTCGGCCGCCACGGTCGCGGTGGAGATGACCCGCGCGTCGGACTGAAAACCCGAGCGGCGCAGGTAGGCGGGAAGACCGGCCAGCGACGTCAGGTCGCGCTCCACCTTGCGCTCGGCCACAAAGATCCCTCCCGCGCGGCCGCGTACCCGACGAACCGCGCCGCTGCGCTCCAGCTCCGCCAGCGCAGCGCGGACAGTCGCGCGAGATACCTCAAGACGCTCGGCGATCTCCCGCTCGGCCCCGAGCCGCTGGCCCGGAGCCAGGTCCCCGGCCTTGATTTCCCCCAGCAGGCGTGCACGCGTGGCCAGGGCCGCCGGTCCGAGCGACCCGGGAGCGTCGCTGTGGGGGGTCGCGGCCAAGGCGCTACTGATCCTCTATGGCCATCAGGGACTCTGGCAGGATCTGACCGCCGTCCACCACGATCGTCTGTCCGGTGATATACGAAGCCTCGTCGGTGGCCAGGAACAGGGCTGCGTGCCCGATGTCCGCGACGGTGCCCAACTTCTTCAGGGGAATCGAGGCTTCCATCTTCTCGCGATACTCGGGGCCCAGCTCATCGAGTCCCTCAGTCTCGACGTTACCCGGCATGACAGCGTTGACAGTGATCTTCTGAGCGGCCAGCTCGATCGCCGCCGTGCGCAGGAAGCCGAGCTGGGCTGCCTTCGTGGCGCCGTAGTGCGACCAGCCCGGAAACCCGGTGATCGGCCCGGTGATCGACGACGTGAGGATCACCCGGCCGTGCCCGCTGCGGGCCAGCTCCGGAACCGCCGCCTTGACCGCGAGCATCGTTCCTTTGACGTTGGTGGCGAAGATCGCATCGATGTCCTGCTCGGTCATGTCCTCGAGGCGGACGTCAGGGAAGATCCCGGCATTGGCGCACAGCACATCGAGCCTGCCGAACCGCTCGACCGTCTCGGCAACCATCCGCTCGGTATCCGCAGCGGACCTGACATCGGCGGTGATGAAGGCAACCTCGCCCCCATCGCGGCCGAGGTCCGCCACCGCGGCCGCACCCGCGTCCGGATCCCGTCCCACGATGGCCAGGCGGGCCCCCGCCTCGATGAACGTGCGGGCGATGCCCTTGCCGATGCCCTTGGTTCCGCCGGTGACCAGAACCGCACGGCCGGTTACGGGAGTGAACACGATGCAACCTCCCTACTGAGAAGCGTGAGTTGACAGGTAGTCCTCGGCCAGCACGCAGGTGCCGGCGGTGAAGCCGGCGCCGAATTCGGCAGCCTCGGTGGCGAACGTGTGATGCGAACCGATCCAGGCCACGAGCAGCAGCCGCCGGAGCATCACGAACGTCGCCAGCTCCGCTTCGTCGGCCGCGCCGAGCTCGGCCACCGAGCGGTAGCCGCGGGTCCATGCCTCGCGCAGCTCCGGCACCCGCGGGTGATCCTCGATGAACGACACCGTGGTGGCAAAGTCGTACATGAACCAGGAGAAGCCACAGTCGTCGAAGTCGATCACCCGGACCTGGTCGCTGTCGATCAGCAGGTTGGCGAGACGGATGTCCGCATGGACGAGGCCAAAGCGAGCTTCGTCGCGGCTGTAGCGGCGGAGCCGTTGCGCGATCGTGGCGTCGAGGCGTTCGAGTAGCTGACGCTCCTCAGCCCCCATGCCGAGCCCGTTCTGCCACCGCCCCCAATGTCCGTGCGCGCCCAGCGTGCACTCATAATCCCAGCGGGGACGGGTGAAGCCAGGTGGCCTGGCCCAGCGGCGGGCGTGTCCGTGCATGCGCGCGGAGATCGCCCCTAGGGTCTCGAACTGCGTGATCGCGGCCTCACCGGCGTCCAGGTCGGGCTGCTCGCCATCCAGCCACTCGAACAAAACCACGTTGCGGGCTCCAGCCTCCGGAGTGGCAACCGACAGGACCCGGCGGCCATCCGCCGCGCGGACGGCGTCAGGGGTGTCGACGACGCCTTCGGCACGAAGCGCATCGATCCAGCTCAGCTCCGACTCGATCTCCGCGGCGCTGTGGTATTCGGGCCGGTGAATCCGGAGGGCATAGGCCGAGCCGGTGGCCGGATCGTCTACCCGGTAGGTGTGGTTCTCGGAGACGTTGCAGAGGGCCACCGTCGCCTCCCGGGCGAGCCCGAAGCGACCGAGGGCCACCACCGCCAGCTCGCCGATTCGGTCCTGCTCCTCGTTCATGTCCCCTCAGTGGTCGCGTCCGGTGACCGCCTCGAGAACGCGGCCGATCTCGTCGCGGGCGAGGACGATATCCGATGTCCTGCCGGCGAGGTAGAGCCGCCCGGCGGCGCCGATCATCGATACATGGACGAGCGTCAGCGCGGGCGCCACCCGCTCCGCCGCGTTTGCCGCCGCGGCGGCAAACAGGGCCGGCGTCATCTCGGCCACGAGCAGGCTCTGGCCGGGTAGCAGCATCGAGGCCTCGCGGTTGCGGTTGAGGATCACCGCGTGGCGGTCCGTCACGTCCTCGATCACGTCGACGTAGGCCACCCTGGGACGCAGTGTGTCCTCGGCGCGAGCGCCGATGCCGTCCAGCATCGCCTGTCCCGCTCGCTCGACATCCTGCGGATCAGGGGCGTGGACCTCGAGCACGCCGAACTGCCGCTCGACGTAGTGGATCCCCGGCTCCACCTCGGGCACGGCCTTCAACGCGAGATCGATCACCCGCTCGATGGCCAGCGCCGGGGCCACCTCGACGATCAGTGCGCTCTCCCCCTCGATCGGGGGATAGCCGCGGGCTCGGGTGGGGGTGCCGAGATAGGCTGCGAACTGCCGTCCGAGCGCGGGGATCGGAAGGTAGACGCGCAGCTCGACCGGCGTCTGCGGGGCAACCGACACCGTTCGGTCTAGGCCTGCGTGGCGAAGTGATTGTCGAGTTCCGGGTGAGGACGCGGGATCACGTGTGTGGCGATCAGCTCGCCGACGAGCGACACCGTCTCGGCTCCGGCCTCGGTGGCCGCCTTGACCGCTCCCACGTCGCCGCGAACGATCACCGCGACCAGTCCGTCGCCCACCTCTTGGCGGGAGACGATCGTCACGTTGGCCGCTTTGACCATCGCGTCGGCGGCCGCCAGCGCAGCCACGTAACCCTTCGTCTCGATCATGCCGAGCGCTTCGTTCATGTCACCTCTCCTTGTTCTGCTTGGGACCTTGCCTTGGCCGACCCCTCGGGCGGGGTCGCGGGCGACTCGTCGAGCGAGCCGATAATCAATGCGTCGATGGGTGGGTGCTCAGGGGCGAACCATCCCGAGGCCACCGAGCCGCTGGCGATGAGCACGCGCTCGCCCAAGCCGCTCCCCAGGACGTCGAAGGCGATCAGCCGGGCGCCGTCATCGGCCTGTACCTCCAGGAAGGCTCCGTGCGGGATGGCCTCCAGGCGCCGCGTCGCCCACACCGAGCCGGTCACCGTCGCTTTCAGCATGTGCGCTCCTTTTCGATCTCCACGTCCATCGCTCGGGCGCAGTCACGCGCGAGCGGGGTCACCACGGCACCGCCGGCCACCAGTAACCGGGCCCCACGGGCGGCCGCCTCACGAACCACGCGCTCGGTCACCGGGCCCTTGGCCACGCGTATCTCCGAAGGACGGCCGTGAGGTGTGGTCGCGGCGGCGATGTCGGCGCCGTCGGCGGCCGATGGCGGTGTGTCGCCTGGGGTCCGCAGGATGAAGCGCAGTCGGCCGGAGCGGATGGCCAGCCGGTCGCGCGGGCTGTCGACCCGCGCGACGAGTGCGCGGACGAAGCGCTCGAGGTCTTGGTCGTTGGCAATGGTCACCGCTTCCACCCGGGTGTCTGAGGAGACGGGAGCTCCGTGCGGCGCGGGCCCGCCACCGAGGTCGGTGCCAGCGGAGGTGGCCGGGCGGGGCGAGGGCGGCCGCGGCTCGCCTGGCCGTGCTGACGCAGGCTCGCCGATAACCTCCCCCGGGGCGGCCGGGCTGCTCCACGTAGAAGGCCTCAGAACAGCGGCGACGGGCGGCGCGGGAACCATGGGGATCACTGCGTCGCGTTCGCTGGCGTGGCCGTTCGTGTCGCCGTTGGCGTGGCCGTTCCCGTTGCCGTGACCCTCGCGCTTGCTGTCAGCGTCGACCGCCCCAGTCTGGCGCAGGTCGAGCAGTAGTTCGCGGAGCACATCGCGGGCCGCGGCGTGCATCGCGTCGTCGCGTTCGGGACCGGTCATCGCAGCGCCTCAAGGGAAGCCGTCGCCGCATCCGCGGCCGTCCGCACGTCGGCCTCGTCACCGCTCAGGTAAACCCGACCGGTGGCGCCGATCATCCGGTAGTCGACGACCTTTATGTCGGCCGCCTTCTCCGCCTCGTTGACGGCAAGGATCGCGTAGGAGGCGGGCTGCATCTCAAGCACGAACAGCGACTCGCCCGCCAGAGCCATCGAGCCCAGCTTGTTGCGGTTGATCAGGAACGCGTGCTGGTGGTCTAGGCGGGAGATCAACTTGGCGGCCAGGATGGACGGCGAAGCTGCATCGGAGGCGACCGCCCCGAGGGCCTCAAGCACCGCCTCGGTGGCCGCCTGAACGTCGGCCGTCGACCGGGAGTGGAACTCCAGGTAGCCGAACTGGCGCTCGACGACCAGGATCCCGGCCTGCGCCTCCGTATGCTTGAGCGCGACGTCGGTGAGCGGCTCGATGTCTAGGCCCGGCGCGACCTCGATTACCCCCGCCGCCATGCGCGTGCGGGGGAGCCGCCCCCGGACCCACGTGCCGAGGTAGCACATGGTCTGCGGCTGCAGTTGGTCGATGAAGATCGACGAGCGGAGTTCGGCCATGGCTAGGCCCGCACCAGGTTGCGCAGCTCGTCGAGGATCAGCCGCCGCAGTTCCTCACGCGACGGACCGCCGCCGCCCGACGTGATCCCGCCCGCGGCTGCGTGGGGGTCCGGCACAGGCGCCGCTGCCGGCATCGTCGACCACGGCTCGAGATCCGAGAAATCACCGAAGGGCTCCGCCGGGTCGCTTGCGTAGGCGACCCGAGTCCACTGCACGAGATGCTGCGGCTGGAGGTTCTCGGTTAGTGAGGAGCGGCCGAAGAAGCCGGTGCCGACGGTCATCGCCGGCGGGAGATGGGTGTCCATGCCCGATGAGCCGGTGCTGCCCGGCGCGTTGACCGTGACCCGCAGCACGCGCAGCGCCGCGCCGTAAGCCAGGATCGTCTGCGGCGTCCGAGAATGGATCACCGCCGAGTGGCCGGCGCCGCCGATGCGCAGCAGTCCGGCGGCGGCCTCGATGCCCCGTCGCGCGTCCGCGACCCGGACCATGCCCAGCAGCGGGAACAGCTTCTCGTGGGCCAGAGGCTCCTCGGGAACGATGAGCTGGAACGGAGCCACGAGCACCCGCGTCCCCGATGGGACTCTGATCCCGGCGGCCTGGGCCAGCTCAGCCGCGTCCTTGCCCGCGAGCCCAGTCTCGATCCGCCCGTCTGGATAACAGGTAGTCCGCACGCGGTCGGCCGAGGCCCCGTCGAGCACATAGGCGCCGTGCCGGCCGAGCTCGGCGATCAGTGCATCGGCGATCCCCTCCTCCGCGATCAGCGTCGACTCGTTCGTGCAGAGGATCGAGTTGTCGAAGGCTTTCGATTCAGCCAGGCAGGCTGCCGCTCGGGCGATGTCAGCGCTGGCGTCGACGAACGCCGGCACGTTGCCCGGCCCGACGCCCAGTGAAGGGTTCCCGGACCTGTAGGCTGCCCGCACGACGGCGGTTCCGCCGGTGGCGACGATGACGTCCGTGCCGCCATCGGCCATCAGAGCCTCGATCAGGGGGATCGTCGGCTCTTCCACCACCTGCACGCACCCGTCCGGTGCCCCCGCTGCGACGGCAGTTTCGGCCATCAGCCGCACCGCCTCGACTGAGACCTTACGCGCCATCGGATGTGGGGACACGACGACCGCGTTGCGGGTCATCAGGGACAGCAGCACCTTGAAGTAGACGGTGGCGATCGGATTGGTCGACGGCGTCAGCGCAAGGATCACCCCGGCGGGCTTGGGCACCTCGACCAACTTGCGCTCGGCGTCGATTCGCAACCCGACGTAATCCTCAGCGCCGTAGCGCGCGACGATTCCGCGTGAGCATGCCTCGTTCTTGCGCCGCTTGTGCTCGACCACGCCCATTCCGGTCTCGTCCACGGCATCACGCGCGAACCTTTCGGCGTTTTGGTACGCGACGTCTGCCACCGCTTCGACGATTCGCTGGGTTTGCTCGCGGTCGTAGCGGGCAAACGCCGTGGCCGCCCAACGCGCGCGTTGCAGCATCATTCGCGCGCGGGGAGCACCCGGGACGTCGGACGGGAAGGCGTCGACGATCCCAGCTTCACGTGCAGTCATGCCGAAACCGCCAGACGTTGAGCCGGCGCGCCGGCGGCCTCCTCACGGGCCTCCTGGATAGCCACGCGAGCGCGATCGAGGACCTCGTCCACGAGGTCGGGGCCGAGCAGGATGCCGGGTTTGAACTGCAGAACTCGGGGGTCCAAGGTGGAGAAGATCGCCCACACGCCATTCTCGTAAAGCCGGCGCATCACGAGCTTGGCGCCCTGCGGGTGATCGAACTCGAGGCCCATTACGACCCCGTCCTGGCGGATCCCCACGAACCAGTCCGGGTAAAGCTCTTGGATCGCTTGCAGTCCGCGCCGGAAGCGATCGGCGATGTAGTGGACCATCGAGCGCACCTCGGGCCGGCCGCAGATCTCGAGCACCTTCAGCGCGACGATGCAACCGAGCTCGGCGCCACCGCCGGTGGAGATGTGGCCGAAACCGTCTTCCTCGAGCCACCGTGAGCACTCCTCCGAGACGACGGTGCAGGCGATCGGATACATGCCGCCGGTGATGCCCTTGCCCACGACCATGATGTCGGGCTCGATACCTGCCTTCTGCACGCCCCACATCTCGCCGGTTCGCATCAGGCCGGTCTGGACCTCATCGGCTATGTACAGCGCGTCATAGCGCTCGCACAGCCGCTTGACCGCCTGGAGGTAGCCAGGCTCGGGAAGCGGGAAGCCGTAGGTGGCGGGAATCGTCTCGATGATCACCGCGGCCACGTCGCCGGCGTGCAGAGCTTCCTCCATCGCGTTGAGGTCGTTGAACTCCACCTGCACGAACTCCTCGGGCCGGTCAGCGAGGAACAGCGTCGAGAAGCGCTCGTCCCCGGCCGCGACGGCGAGACCAGTGTGGCCGTGATAGCCCTTGCGAATCGAGACGATCTTGCGGCGCTGGCGCGTGTGGCGAGCGGTCTTGATCGCGATGTCGATCGCCTCTCCCCCGCCCGATCCGTAAACAACGCGCCGCAGGTTGGCCGGGCAGGTCGCCACAAGGGCCTCGGCCAGTGCCGTTCGCGCCAGCGCGGGAAAGTGATGATTGCCGATGTCGAAGCGGGCCATCGCCTGTCCCAGCGTGGCGATCAGTTCGGGATTGCGATGGCCGAGGTTGTACGTCCCACCGTTTAGGTGGAGGTCGATCAGACGCCGGCCCGCCATATCCCAGAACAGATAGCCTTCTCGCCGGTCGATGACGAGATCGACTCCAGCTTCCTGCCAGAAGCGCGTCTTGTCGGGATTCCAGAATTCCTCAGAGCGGCGGAGGAAGTCCGCCTTCGAGTCGTAGGAGAAGAATCCGTAGTCGTACATGCGAGACCAGGCCGAGCCGGACAGTACCATTTACCAGACCATGTTGTCCAGACCATTTATGCAAAATGATTTGCCCCATCGGCGATGAGGGTCCTTGCACTGGTTCACCACGAGGTCGCCGGGACGGGTGTCTTTGCCGAAGAAGTGACCCGGCGAGGGCACCAGCTCGAGGAATGGCTGCCTTCGACGGGGCCACCGCCCCGTCGCCTCAGCGACTACGGAGCGGTGATGGCCTTTGGCGGCGGCATGCAGGCCGATCAGGAGGATCGCTACCCGTGGTTGCGTGCCGCCCTGGACGCCCTCACCGAAGCGCTCGCGCGCGCGGTGCCGACCCTCGGCGTCTGTCTCGGAGGGCAGGTGCTGGCCAGAGCCGCCGGCGGTGCCCTCCGTCCGGCCTCACGCGCCGAGTGGGGCTGGAACGAGGTTGAGCTCACCGAAGAAGCGGCCGACGACCCGCTGTTCGCGGGGCGACCCCGGACCTTTGATGTCTTTCAGTGGCATTCATACGCGTTCGAGCTCCCACCTGGGGCTGTCCCCCTGGCCCGCAGCGATGTCTGCCTACAGTGCTTCAGGGTCGGCCCTTCGGCTTGGGGCGTGCAATGGCACCCGGAGGTGACGGGCAGGTCCGTGCTCCTGTGGGGAAGAGAGCATCCGCCGGCCCCGGGGGGCGTCCCCGTGTCGGTGGACATCGATGACCTGCGGGCGTCCGTCTCGGCGCGAATGGCCGCTACCAACGATGAGGGGCGCGAGCTGTGCGCGCGCTTTCTTGCGGCCGCAGAAGCACGCTGACCGATCCTGGCGCCTCGGTCACGGCATCCGCCAGGCGCTCGCCGAGCACCGGCGCGAACTTGAACAGGTTGGGACCGGCGAGCGCGATTACCGGCCCGTGGCGCCACACGTTGAAGCCGTCCTCCGGATGGTCGGGCAGCGTCGTCGTGAGGCGCAGCAGGCCCTCTACGGGATCGGGATCGAGGCCTGGCAGGGTACGGCGGACATAGGCGAGGATGCGGTCGCGCTGGGCCACTACATTCACTCCCACGGGCACGTCGACGGCCAGATCCTCGACGGCCGGGTAGACGGTAACCGGAGCGAGACCAACGGCATAGCGGTCACCGAGGTCGCTCAATGCGTAGACGAACTCCCCTGCGTCCCCGCTACGGTCGCTGAAGCACGGCAGCGCCTGCGCGCGTGGCATCCGCGTGCGGAACACCAGGCGCAGGTGCGCTTGGCGCCGCTGGTGAACGCTCAAGCCGAGCGGCCGGACGAGACGATCCGTTCCCGCACCGGCGCAGACGATGCACCGGTCGCTGTGGTGCACGCCGCTGCCGGTGCGCACCGCGACCGACTCCCCGCCGGGCCGGACGACGATCGAGCTGACCTCCGTCCGGTGGAGATCGGGTCCGAGCCGCTGAACCAGCGCGGTCACGGCGTCTGCCGCTCGAATGGCGCCGGCCAGCGGGTCCCAGAGGAGATCCCTATTCGGTAACGCCACGACCGGAAAGCGCAGGCGCGCGCTCTCTGGGTCAAGCACGACGGCCGGCACGCCCGCGTCGCGCAGGGCGTCATGCTCGTCGACGTTCCTGCCAGCGAGTAGTGCACCCTCGGAGCCAAGGAGCGTTCTCTCAAATCGCCCCTCCCACTGCAGCCAGCCCTGACGCGCTTGGACGGCGAGGTCGATCAACTCCGGAGTGTGATGCAGGTGGCGGAACTGGCGGGTGCGTCCGGCTGATTGACCCTGGCCGGGTTCCACGCGCTCAAAGCAAGTTACGTCGACGCCGCGATCGCGGAGGCTGACTGCCGCGGCCAGGCCGATCACACCGGCTCCCACGATGCACACGTCGCTAGAGGAGATGCTCATCTTCGGAGTCTGGTGTTGAACGACACGCTGGGTGGTGATGTCGGGGGCGGTCAGCGCCACG
>JRHI01000415.1_pt2 | contig 27947 bp, 30 predicted proteins | sample 215371 | NCBI WGS metagenome assembly JRHI01 (sample SAMN02929681, study PRJNA255918) | sediment metagenome | biome: cave system; feature: Ice Cave; material: Sediment; isolation source: sediment from deep within a dark volcanic ice cave with no known source of... ...
CGAACTTGGTCGTGCCCGTCGCCGACGGTACGGTTGTCGCGTTTCATGGCTTCAAGATCGGGATCGTCCGCCTCACCAGCTTTACCGCCGGGTCAGGCGCCGAGGTGCGCTCCCAGGTGCAGCGTGTCCTCAAGCAGGGAGCTCGGGCGCTGGTCCTCGATCTGCGTCAGAACGGCGGCGGTCTGCTCGACGAGGCCGTGAACGTGGCGAGCGTGTTCATCGCCGACGGCACGATCGTCTCGACGGTCGGCCGCAGCCAGCCGCGGCAGCTGTACGTCGCGAAGGGTGGGGCGATCCCGCTCAAGATCCCCCTCGTCGTGCTCGTCGATCGCGGTACGGCGTCCTCGGCGGAGATCGTCACTGCAGCGCTGCGAGATCGCGGGCGGGCAAAGGTGGTGGGAACGCGCACGTACGGCAAGGGCGTCTTCCAGGAGATCCAGTCCCTGTCCAATGGCGGGGCGCTTGACATCGTGACCGGGCAATGGTTTGAGCCCAGCGGCCGCAACGTCGGCGGACCCGGCGTCACCGAGGGCGCGGGCATCTCTCCCGACGTTCCCGTCGCCGCCAGCCCGCACAGCAGCAGTGATCCGGGACTGACGGCCGCTGAGCGGACCGTAGCCGCCGAGCTCCGGTGAGCCTGGCAAGCCGAGCGGCGCCCGCGACAGCGCGAGTGGCTGTGCTCGAGCGCCGCGGCAAGTTCCTTGTGGCGGAGCCGTTCTTCGGCTCAGGCCCGCGGGTGGTGGTCAGCCGCGACCGTCGCTTCTCCGAGGGAGATCTCGTCGTGCTCCGTCCTCCCGCCGGCCAGGATGGGCGCGGCGGTGGGCGTGGGCGCGGGACGATCGCGTGTCGGTTGGGGAGCCCCAGCGTGGCGCGGGATGTGATCGAGGCGCTGATGATCGACCGGGGGCTGCGGCGCGGCTTTGACCCGGCGATCGAGCACGAAGCGCGCATGCAGGCGACGCGGCCGCCGGAGGAGTCCGGGCGGCGGGATCTGCGGGCAATGCCGACGTTCACCATCGACCCCGCCACCGCCCGGGACTTCGATGACGCAGTCTCCGCCTCGCGTGAGCCGGACGGATCCTTGCGGGTCAGTGTGCACATCGCAGATGTGTCCGCGTTCGTGGCGCCGCGCTCGCTGATCGACCGCGAGGCCTACCGGCGCTCCACGAGCGTGTACGTTCCTGGCGCTGTCGAGCCGATGCTTCCATCGCAGCTGTCCAACCACGCCTGCTCGCTGGTTCCCGGGGAGGACCGCCTGACCGTGACCGTGGAGATGACGCTGAACGGTGAAACGGTCACTCGCTCCGCGTTCTACCGTTCGGTGATCCGCTCCGATCAGCGACTCGAGTACGGGCAGGTCGACGAGATCTTCGCGGGCCGTGCTCCGGCCAGCGCTCCCTGGGGCGACGCGCTGGAGGCCGCCCGGGCCGCCGCGGCGGCGCTGGAGGCTCGGCGAAGCTCGCGGGCCGCGCTGGTGCTCGAGTCGGCCGAATCCGACTTCTTGTTCGACCGTGACGGCAACGTGCAGCAGGCCGAAGCCGTGCGCCAGACCGAATCGCACCGGCTGATCGAGCAGCTGATGATCGCGGCCAACGAGCAGGTAGCAGCCCACCTGGCGCAGCGACGCACGCCGGCCCTCTACCGGGTGCACGAGCAGCCGGACGCTCCCGCCGTGGAGCGGCTGATCGAGCAGCTCGCCTCGCTGGGCGTGCCGACGCCGCCGGTGCCCGGCGGGCACCTGACCCGGCAGCAGGCGGCGGACGTGGTGGGCGAAGCGTCGCAACTGGTGACGGATTGGGTCAGGCGGAGCGGGCACGGCCGGCGAGCGCTCATGAGCCTGATCCTGAGGTCGCTGAAGCAGGCCTACTACGACCACCGCAACCTCGGTCACGCCGGGCTGCAGTCGCCGCGCTACTGCCACTTCACCTCGCCGATTCGCCGGTACCCCGATTTGATCTGCCACCGTGCCCTGCTCTCCGCGGTCACCGGCGATGTCGCCGCTCCGGATGCGTCGTGGGTCGCCGCGGCCGGCCCGTGGACCTCAGCGCGCGAGCGCGAGGCGATGACGATCGAGCGCGACGCCGACGACGTCGCCCGCTGCTTCCTGCTCGAGCGCATGCTGGCTCAGACCTCCGGGCGCGAGCGCGTGTTTGAAGGCGAGGTCGTCGGGCTGATCTCGGCAGGTGCGTTCGTCGCCTTCGGACCGGGGGGCGAATACGAAGGGATGCTCCCCGTCCGCCGGTTGCGCGGAGACTGGTGGGAGCTCAACGAGGCAGGGACGATTCTCGTCGGCACGCGTAACGGCGGCGCGATCCGGTTGGGGGATTCCATCTCCGTGGAGGTGGGGCAGATCGACGCACCTCGGGGGAGGGTGGACCTGCTGCCCGCCTGGGGGGAGGATTGACCTCATGGCCAAGGGACGCAAGCGCAAAGCCGCCCCGGGCGACATCGCCTCGAACCGGCAGGCCGCCTACCGGTACAACCTGCTTGAGCGCTTCGAGTGTGGAATCGTGCTGACCGGCACCGAAGTGAAGGCCCTGCGGGACGGCAAGGCGCAGCTGAAGGATTCTTACGCCGCGGTGCGCGATGGCGAGGTATGGCTGATCGGGCTCTACATCCCGCCCTACGGTCCCGCCTCGCGGGAAAACCACGAACCGGAGCGGCCACGCAAGCTGCTGATGCACCGCGGCGAAATTGAGCGCCTCGTCGGCCGCACCCAGGAGCGGGGGCTGACGCTCGTGCCGACGCGGATCTACTTCGCCGGCTCCCGCTCGCGGGCGAAGGTCGAGATCGCCCTGGCCAAGGGCAAAGACCTCTACGACAAGCGCGACTCGATCCGCAAGCGGGACATGGCCCGCGACGTCCAGCGAGAACTCAGAGATGCGCAGCGCTAGCGTGTCGTCGACTCCGTGGTTTTCCCGCGGCGATTGCGGGTAGAGATCGATAATGACCATCGGTGGTTCACTCGCCCTTATCGCTGCCGGCGCGATCCTGAAATGGGCCGTGACGGCGCATGTCAGCTGGCTTGACCTGCAGACGACCGGAACGGTGCTGTTCGTGGTCGGACTCGTGGGGCTGTTCGTGGGGCTGGTGTACACGTTCTGGTGGGCACGGCGCAGGCGTGACGATGAGACGCCGATCATGCGCCCGCCGCCCAACGCTCGCTGACCCCTGCTACGGCAGCGTGCGCGGCAGGTGCGTCGTCTGCATGCCGACTACCAGCAGTGCGATCAGCGACAGATACACGGCTGCGACCAGCACCCGGTCAAGCGGCTTGACACGGTAGTAGGCCTGCTGTTCCTCGCCGCCCCGGCGCAGCGCCTTCCAGCGTCGCCACGTCTCGAGGCCCCCGAACAGGATGATGATCAAGATGATCGGGTTGGGGAAGACGAACGCCAGCACGATCAGGCCTCCGAAGCCGGCGAACCACATCCAAGGAGCCATCGCCGCCATCGCCCGGCCCCCGTCAAGGGGGACGACCGGCAGCAGGTTGAACAGGTTCAGGAAGAAGCCTGTGAACGCGAGCGCGCGCCAGATGTCGTTACCGGTCGCATGCCAGACGAGGATGCAGGCAGCCGAGCCAATGCTGCCGAGGATCGGTCCGGCCAGGCCCACACGGGCCTCCGCCAGCGCGTTGTCACCCAGTGAGCGTGCGGTGATCACGGCACCCATGAACGGGATGAACATCGGCCAGCTCGCCTTGATGCCCTCGCGGCGCAGCTGGATGACGTGTCCGAGCTCGTGCACGAGCAGCAGGACCACGAAGCCGAGGGCAAACGGGAACCCCCAGATCAGCGTGTAGGCGGCGATCGAGACGAGCATCGTCCCCGAGGTGGAGAGCAGCTTGATCTTCGGGAGCAGCAGCAGGATCGCCTTGAACTTGGCCAGGAAGGCGACGAGCGCGGCGATCGCCGGGCCGATGGTGCGTTTGAACAGCGGCGGCTTCTTCGGCTCGAACGGCGGGCCGAACTCCTCCGCGCTGCGGTCGAATCCCGCCGGGGGCGGGGGCGCTGGCATCCAGTGCTGAGGGGTTTCCATGTCACGAATGATTGTGACACCAGAATTCCCGGCCCTGAACGGATTTACGATGTCCTTCGTTTTCGCCCCGCAATCGCCCGCGGCCCGCTACTGCCGTCTACAATGGGCGGACATAAGTAAACCCCCCGGGGACGACAGGCTTCGACGTGGTCGTCTCGTGGGGGTGGTTGCGAGTCGAGGTTCCGGGTGGCCTCGTAAAACCCCCGGAAAACCATAAGTGCGGACACGCACAATTTTGACCTCGGTCTGGCTGCTGCTTAACCAGTAGTTGACCTAGCGTCTCTCGGCCTTCCCTAGCCTGCGGGGAAGATGTCCGGGATCAATCAGCAGGCTTACCCGATGAGGTTTGCTCCAGCTGATCCGGGGACATTCTTTGGAGCTGGCCCTCGACAACCCGGCCGGCGTGGCTAGTCGAGGGTGAGATCAGAGCGCCGGATACGCTCGTAGACGCCACCTTTCACGCGACCGCGGACGCGGGTTCAATTCCCGCCGTCTCCATCTTTCAGCGAAAACAGCCCTGCTAAGTGCGGGGTTTGCTCGGGCAGGATGCGGTCATGCACGGCGGGCGTCCAGCGCGGGTTCAATCCCGCCGTGTCGTGACTTGCGCACACAACTACTTGAGCGCGGAGGGTTGCGAGCTAACCAGGGTCTGGTACTGCTGACCGCGGGCCGAGCCCCGCGTAGCGGCAACTCAGCCGGGACTCGCGACTTGTTGTCGCGCACCCGCGGCTCGTAGTAGCTGAAAAAGACCTTGCTGACGAGGTCGCGGCGGCTGTGTGCTCCGGTGTTCCCGAAGATGTTCTTGAGGTGCTCCGTGTGCGGAGACACGACGAGGGCGTCGGCGTTCTGCGCGGTGGAGTCGCCCCTGAGGACCAGGCGGGTAATGTCCTGCTCGCGCTTCGTCAGCCCGTAGGCCAGCCATCAAGGGGCACGTGATCACGCGTCGAGCCGCTGAGTGCCAGCCCGGTGGGCTCGCATGAGGCCAGTGGTGCCGACCGCCGCTGCGAGGATCACCAGCGCGCTGCCACGTGTCGGCTGTCCGACTGCCCCCAGGGCGAGACCGGTCAAGAGCGGCGGCGCGTCCCAGCGCGCGAGTCTCGCGGCGTCCTGCGGTGGGCGCTGCGAGCGTGCGAACCAGTGCCAGGCGGCGCCCGCGGCGAGCAGCAGCTGCCGGGCGGCCAGCGCGCGCACCGCGGCCGGAGTCAGCCATTCGGCGCGGGCGGCCCCGCGAACCGAGGCGGCCCGGAAGGCGAGGTCCGCGAGCGGGTCGAAGTCGCGACCGAACCGGGTGGGGCCGTCGCGCTGCGCGAGCCGGCCGTCGAGCAGGTCGCTGCCCCCGGCCGCCGCGAGCAGGAGCAGGAACCACTCCCCGTCCGGGGGCGCTGCGGCGGCGAACGGCGCCAACGCGCCGCGCCCCAGTGTTAAAGCGTCCGCTGCGGACAGGCGATCCCGCGGGTCACCTTCAACGCCCTCGACCATGCCGAGGTGCCACTCCAGCATCGCCGTTTGGATCGCGCACCAGGTCACGAGGGTGCTGCGGGAGGGAGTGCCCACCCCCCGGCGGGACAGCGCTTCGCGCAGGGCGAGCATGGTGCCCGCCCCGGTGATCGACCAGCGCTGCGCCTGACGCGCGAGGCCGCGGCGCCGGGTCCGCGTGTCTGCCGCGCGGCCGAGCGACTCCTGCACGAAGCGGATGACCGCCGCCGGCGCGAAGGCCGCCGCCCGGAGGGTGGTGAGCGCGTCGGCCGCCCACCGCTCGCCCTCGGTTGGAGGCCGCGCGGCCTGCGGGCCGGACGCCGGCGGCGCGGTGGTCGTCACCGCGGCCGCGCTGCGGCCCAGCGCAGCATCGCCAGCGCGGGTCGCGCCAGCTTCTTTGAGCGGCTGCCGAGCAACCGCTCCGTGAGCAGGCGGTCAGCCGCGCGCGCGGGTCCCTCCGCGAGCGTCGGGTAGGCGTGGATGGTCCGCGAGACGTCGCTGATCCGACGTCCCTGGCTGATCCACGCGGTCAGCTCGGCGATCACTTCGCCAGCGGCAGGCGCGCAGACGGTGGCGCCGACCAGCCGCCCGCGCGGATCGCCGATTAGCTTGGCGAAGCCGTAGGCTTGACCCGCTGTCAGCGCTCGGTCGAGGACCCCATAGTCGCTCTCGGCGATCTGCGTCCGCTCGCCCCACTGTTCGCGGGCCTGATCCTCGGTCAGCCCGATTCGGGCGACCTCAGGGTCGGTGAACGTGACCCACGGAACCGTGCTCGAGCTCTTCTGGCGCGCGCCGAACAGGGCGTTGGGGGTGGCGACTCGGGCGTGGTGGGCGGCGACGTGGGTGAACGGGAGCAGGCCGGTGACGTCCCCGACCGCGTAGATCCGCCTGGCGCTCGTACGCAACCGCGCGTCCACCGCCACGGCGCCCCCCTCTTTGAGCTCGACCCCAACCGCCTCCACTCCGAGATCGGTGGTGCGCGGGCGGCGTCCGGTGACTACCAGCACGCGGTCGAATTCAACCGGCGCGTGGGCGCCTTCGAGCACGAGCTCATAGCCGTGATTGGCTTGCTTGATCGCGGTCGCACGGGCGCTGACCAAGACCCTGACTCCCTCTCCTTCGAGCCGAGAGCGGACGAGCTCGCTCGTCCGCGGCTCCTCCCGGAGCAGCAGCCGGCCGGCCAGCTCGACCACCGTCACCTCGGCGCCGAGCCTGGCCAGCGCCTGGGACAGCTCGCAGCCGATCGGACCTCCGCCCAGCACGAGCAGCCGCCTGGGCAGCTCGCGCAGCTCCCATACGGTATCGGTGGTGAGCGGGTCGGCGTCGGCGAGACCCTCGATCGGCGGGAGCAGCGGCCCGGAGCCGGTGGCGATGATCGCCGAGCGCCAGCGCAACTCGCGTCCGCCCGCGTCGATCCGTCCCGGCCCGGTGAAGCGTCCACCAGCCTCGATCACCTCGACGCCGGCCGCCCGCAGATGCCCGGGTGAGTCCTGTGGCGCGATCGTGTGGATCACCCGCCACACCCGCTCCATCACCCGGGCGAAGTCGATCTGCGGATCGATCACGGGGAGCCCCAGCGCGTCGGCGTGGCGCATTCGGTGGGCGGCCGCGGCGCTCGCGATCAGGCTCTTGGACGGCACGCATCCCGTCCACAGGCAGTCCCCGCCGGTCCGGTCACGCTCGACGAGCGCCACGCGGGCGCCGATCGCGGCGGCGATCTGTGCCGCCACGAGCCCGCCGGTCCCCCCCCCGAGGATGACCAGGTCGTAGCGGTGTGTCATGGCGTGGGATACAGGGGCAGCAGCCGCCGGAGCTGCGCGTTCTCACGCGGATCCAGGACAGAGTGCTGGACGCAGGCGGGCACCAGCCGGTCCTCGGCCGGATGCGCCATCGCGTAGGAGCAGGCCCGCAGGCGCTCCTGCGCCGCGCGCACGCCGGCGTCGGAAGCGACCTCGCCGCGCTGCATCGCCTCCCATGCGGGCCGGACGACATCGGCGTCCATGAACGCGTGCACCACGAAGGTCAGCGCGCGCGGTCGGCCGCGCAGCAGCCGCAGGACGCCGGCGCGGCGGGTGAGACGGCTCGCCCAGCCCAGTGCGGCCGGAACCACCCGCGGATGGCGGAGGATCACGCGGGCTGTCGCGACCGCCACGATCCAGGGTCGGCGATCGAAGTCCATGCTGCGAAACGATTTTAGGAATAGGTCGCGCACGCGGAGATCGCGCGGGTCGGTGTCGTCGAGGACCGGTGTCCACCTCCCGCCGGCGATCACGCCGTGACAGCTGCGGTTACAGCGCGGGTCACCCATCTGCAGGTGCTGCCAGGGCACCCGGGTACCGATCCCGCGCTCGATCTCGCGCCAAACCGCATCCATTGAGACAGCGTGGAAATCCTCGCGCCACCGGCTCGGATTGCCGACGTAGGCGGCAGGCTGAAACGACAGCATCCCGAATCTCATGCGCGCGCACGCGTGCACGACCTCGGCCACCTGGTCGAGGTTGCGCGGCGTCACCGTCATGTTGTGGGCGAGGTCGAAGCGCACGCCGTGCTCGCGCCGAAGCCGTTCGAAGCGCTCGACGAACCCTCTGCGGTAGGGATGCAGCTCAGCTTCGCGCTGTGGCCGCGGGATCCCGCGCCGGCCGAGCATCAGCGAGTCAAAGTGGCCGCCGAAGCGTAGGAAGTCGAACCTGCGCGTGCCGTCCGGGGCGATCGCGAGCCGCTCCAGGTACTCGTAGTCAAAATCGCCGTGAGTCATGCTCATCGGTTTGCGACCGTGGCGCCGCATCGTCAGCAGCGCCGCGGCGTGGTTCTCGGGCCCGAGCAGAGTCACCTCGCCCCCGATCAGCTGGGCATGCTGGCCGGTGCCGCGCACCTGCTTCAAGAACGCCATCTGGGCATCGACTTGGTGCAGGGTGTGGGTGCCGTCGGTGCGCACCTGGTTGGCCTCCCGGGCGTGGTAGCACGGGGTGCAGGCCAGATCGCAGCGAGGAAAAACGCCGTGGGTACCCTCGCAGCCGGACGAACGCTGGCCAAGCAGCTGCGCCGGGGTGCGCATCGCCTCGGGCAACTCCTCCCAACGGCGGCGCAGCGCCGCCTCGGTGTCGCTATCGACAGGGCGCGTGCGCGTCTCCAGCTCGCGCAGCCACCGGGCGTGGCGAGCAAGCCGGTCTGCGATGGTCATGCCTGAGGCGCGGCCTTGGCCCTCACGCCAGAAGGCGACGTGGTCCTTGATGTTGCTCATGTCGTCTCCAACCGTGCTTTGCACGCTGCCGAATGGACCGGCAGCACTCGGATAGGCGGGTGCTCACGCCGGTGGATCCTGAATCGTTGGACCGGGTAGCGCCATCAAAGGATTCAATCGCCCATCCGGTTTGGTCGACCGCAGGCTCCGGGCCTGGAGGCCAGAAGCGACAAACTGGAGTGCCAGATGGCAGAGGACGGCCGGCGGGGTAGCGTCGGGGGGCAGTCGTCGGAATCCTTCGAGCACCCGCGGGGGTCATATGAGGGATGGTTGCGTCCGATCCACCGGTGATCACCGTGTATACCCTTCCGACCTGCGTCCACTGCGTGCGCGCCAAGGCGCTGCTCGCCCGGCGGAGCATCCCTTACGAGGAGGTCGATGTCAGCGGCGTTCCGCGGTTTCGGCACTGGCTAGAGGAGCAGACAGGTGGTAGCACCGTGCCGCAGATCGTCATCGACGGTATTCCGATCGGAGGTGCTAACCGCCTCGCCGGACTTGACCGCCGGGGCATCCTCACCGCAATCGCTAAGAACGAGCAGTTCCCAATCGCGCGCGAGCAGCGGCGAATCTCCCCGCATTCCCTGGCGCAGTGGGCGGCAGCGCGGCTCAGAGGTCAGCGCGGAGTGTCAGCGGTGCAACGAGTTGAGTTCAAGCTCGACCGCGCGGGTCGGATCATCGAGGCCCCAAGCGCAAGCCAACCCGGTGACCCGCGCCGGGGCGTCCATTAACGCCGGCGCATGGCTCACGATCAGCCGCATGAACCGGTGTGCGCCTCGACGCAACAGCGAGCAGTCGTATTGGGTTTCTCGGCGTGGACTCCGTGGCGGTTTCCATCCTGGCTCAGCGGCGGCTGCCGCGTCGAGAGCCGCCAGATGCCTCGACGCGCTCTCACCAAGGATGATCTGCTGATGAGCGATCGTGACTGGCGATGAGCGGCGAGTTCAGTCAGCGCGTGATGGACTGGCGCAGGGGCGGGCAGATTGTCCCGCTGGCCGGCCGGCGAATCTTCGTGCGACGCCAAGACGGCGACGGCCCTCTGCTGTTGTTCCTGCACGGCTTTCCGTCCAGCTCCTACGACTGGAGGCAGGTCGTCTCGCTACTCCCAAGCTCCGCAGCGGTGGCGTTTGACTTCCTCGGCTTCGGCCTCTCCGAGAAGCCTCGCGATGTCGTCTACAGCCTGTTTGACCAGGCCGACCTGACCGAACAGCTGATCGGATCGCACGCGCGCCGCGTCGTGATCGTCGCGCACGACATGGGAACCTCGGTCGCCACCGAGCTGCTCGCACGCGATCTAGAACGAAGCCTCAGTTTCGCGGTCGACGGTGTGCTGCTTCTCAACGGCGGGATGATCGTTGAGCGGACGTCGCTCACCGGGGCTCAGACCGTGCTGCGCTCGCCGATCGGCCCGCTGCTCGCCCGCTTCAGCACCCGACGGGTGTTCATCTCGCAGTTCCGGCGGCTGTTCTCGCCGGCGCATCCGCTCGGCCCTGCGGAGGCGGAGGATCAGTGGGCGCTGTGGCGTCATGCGGGCGGCAGTGGGATCGCTCACCGGCTGATCAGCTACATCAATGAGCGCGTCACTCACGCACAGCGCTGGCATCAAGCCCTCAGTGACTGGCCCGGCGATTTGCGCTTCGCGTGGGGGATGCGGGATCCGGTCGCGACGCCCCATGTGCTGGTGGGTCTGCGCGAGCTTCGACCTGCCGCCCCGGTCACGGAACTCGCCGACCTGGGGCACTACCCGCAGATCGAGCAGCCGGCCACGATGGCCGGCGAGATCGCAGCGCTGGCGTCCGGAGTCCGGCGGGCCGAAGCCCCCGGCGGACGGGGCGATCGGTGAGGGCGGTGCGAGAAGCCGCCCCGGGCGCCTCGCCCGCCGAGCCACGCCCGCGTCACATACTCGTCTGGTACGCCGAGACCGCGCAGGGGCGCGCTGCGCTTCAACATGCGCAGTCGCTCGCCGTCGTGGCGGGGGCGCGTCTGACGGTGCTCGTCGTCGTCCCCCATGAACGGACCGATATCGGCTGCGCGCGTTGCCGGCAGAGCGCGGCGCTCTGGAATCACGAGATGGAAGAGATCGCTAACGAGACTCTGATGGCCGCCGCGGGCGCCCTGGGCCGATCACCGTGCGTCGCGTATGAGACAGCCGTCGGGACCGAGGCCGACGCGATCGCCACCGCCGCCGCCCACCGCCATGCTGATGTGATCGTTCTGCCGTGGCTGCGTCCGCGCCGGCTCGTCCGCGGTCGAAAGCCCTGTCTGGACGAGCGCCTACGTGAGCGAGGGCCGTGGCAGGTTGTGGTCTCGCCGCCGGCGGCCACCGGCGGGCCCTCTGGTCCAGGCGATCCGCCCGGACCGTAACCGTTCGGATGTTCTCCGCATACTCCGATCCGGGACCCACATGGGATGCCCTCAGCAGACGTTACGACCGTCAGCTATGGCTGGAGCGCTCCGCGGTAGACACAGCGTTGTGTCTCCTGGCGCCCGCCTCCAACGAGCGGCTCATCGATGTCGGCACCGGTACGGGCGAGGTGTTGCGCCAGCTCGCCCGGCGGTCGATCGTGCCCCGTGAGGTGACCGGGATCGATGCCTCCCGGGCGATGCTCGCGCGCGTCGGCCCGCTGCCCCCCGGGTGGCTGCTGAGCGTGGGAGACGTTCGCGCGCTCGACCAACCCGATGCCGCGTTCGATGTGCTGATGGCGAGCTACCTGTTGCAGCTGCTCGCACCGGCTGACCTGCCGGCCGCGCTCGGCGAGCTCAGGCGGGTGCTGAGGCCCGGAGGCCGGCTTGTCACAGTGACCCCCGCCATCCCGCCGCGGGGCCTGGCACGATCGGTCGCCGCTGCGCTCGATCACCTGGCGGCGCGTCGGTCGGATCGATACCGCGGGCTGCGAGCGTTGGACCCGGCTTGCGCGCTTGAGCGTGCCGGATTTCGGCTACTCCGGGCGCGGTGGAGCGTGCGCGGATATCCCAGCATCTGCGTCCTGGCCATCCGGCCCGAGCAGGACCCTGACAGACCATGAAGACAGCGCATCAGGCGGTCAATCGGCCACGACATCGACCCCGGGTGAGAACGCGACGCGTCCCTTGATCTTCCGGATCCATGGATAGGGATGCCGGTAGGTCCACACCGCATTTCTGCCGCGGTCCCCGTCGATCTCGAGGTGGTAGTAGCTGGCCAGGCCCTTCCACGGGCAGAGAGTCTTCATCTGACTCTTTTGCAACAGCTTCTCTTCGACACTCGAAAGCGGGAAGTAGTGGTTGCCCTCGACGACGACCGTGTCGTCGCTCTGGGCGACGGTGACGCCCTTCCACATCGCCCTCACGCGGTCAACCCGGTTCGAATCGGCTGGCTGGGGCGACGGGTCTGGGGACGGATGACCTTGTACGGCATTGGACCTCCGGTCGGTCTGCGAGCGCCACCAATTGACACTCTGATGCTTCTGACGCGGCTGACGCCCGCGGGGATTCTGCGCCGGCCGGGGAGCACGTCTCGCGACTACAGTCCGCGAGGAGCTTCTGTGGCCGCCCAACTATCAACAGACGACGATGAGCAGCGATTGGTCGAGCGTGCTCAGGCCGGGGACAGGGACGCGTTCGGCGCACTCGCCCAGCGCTACGCCCCGCGACTGCAGCGCACAATCTTCCGGATCACCCAGGACCGCGATGCCGCCGAGGACGCGGTCCAGGAGGCCTTAACTCGAGCCTGGCTCAACATCGGTCGCTTCGAGCGACGCGCCCGGTTCTCCACGTGGCTGACCCGAATCGGCATCAATGAAGCCTACGACAACGCTCGCCGGGCCACACCCGAGATGCTCGAGCTCGACGATCAGGTCGGGCAGCGGATCCCGAACTGGGGCAATCAGCCCGACGCGGTGTTCGAGTCCCGCGAGTTCCTCGACGCGGTCGAGCAGGCGCTGAGCCGCCTTCCGCTCGCCCACCGCACCGCGGTCATCCTTCGCGACGTGGAGGGTTTGAGCACCAGCGAGACGGCGGAGATCCTCGAAGTGGGCGAGCGGGCCCTGAAGAGCCGACTCCATCGCGGGCGGATGGCGCTCCGCGCCGAGCTCGATGAGTACTTCAAAGCCGGATACGTCTCTTGACCGCCCAACGACGAGCAGGCCTACTCCACTCACCCAGCTTCGATGTGATCAGCGGCTACTGGCCTCGCGTCGAGCGCGCGTAGACCCGAGACGGTTCGGGCGAGGTTTCTCAGCATCCGCCGACAGCTCGGACACCAACGAACGTGACGCTTGAGCGAGGCGGCAGCCTGTGTCTCGAGATCCCCGTCGAGGTAGTCGCCCATGCCCGCTCGGACCTCGCGGCACCGCGCGCGATGTCGTCTGACCGGGTTGATCGTGTAGTTCATGGGCGCCTCTTGGGGTCCTGGGCCAGTGATGTGCTCAGATCTGATTCAGGGTATTTGACTCACCCGGACCGATATAGGATTCAATCCGTGGTCGGCGCGGCATCGTCAACGACAACGCAGGACCTCGGCGCGACGGTCTGCGGCCGACCGCCGGCCTCGGCCGAGGGTTCATCGCCCCTGAGTGATCAGGTCCGATTCTCCGGGGGACCTGCCTTGGGCCCGTGTGGCTAGTTCTCGCCCGGTGCTAGCGAGCCGCATCGTCGCCGGACGCGAGGCGCTGGCCTACTGCTTCACGCCGAACAATCTGCGACGAACGGTGCGAATCGCCCTGATTGTGGGAGTGGTGCTGACCACCATCAACCAAGGCGCTGTGATCACCGCCGGACATGCGACGGTGGCCACCTGGGTGCGAAGCGGACTGAACTTCGTTGTGCCCTTCCTGGTTTCAAACGCCGGCCTGCTCAGCGGCCGCTATCCCGAGTCGCGACGCGGGGGGCGAGGACCCAGCGAGAACGCCTGAGCGTCACTCCGGTTCCGGACCGCGCAACCGGCACCAGCGGGTGGACGGCTGCACCGAAACGGTGAGCTTCACCAGTAGGCTGCAACGCGTGAGCAGCGCCGAGGTCATCGCTCGTCATCGTGGCGCCGGCCGACGCTTCGAGGCGGGCGGGGTCACGAGCTTCGTGCTCGATCACGGCGACGGTGAGCCGGTGGTCTGTATCCACGGGGTTCCGACGTCCTCGTTTCTGTATCGCAAGGTGATCGCCGAGCTGGCCGGTCACGGCCTGCGCGGCATCGCTTTCGATCTGCCCGGTCTCGGGCTCGCTGATCGGCCGGAGCAGTTCGACTACACCTGGACCGGGCTGGGGCGATTCTCCGCCGCCGCCGTCGACGCCCTCGAGCTCGAGCGCTTCCATCTCGTCGTCCACGACATCGGCGGGCCCGTCGGGTTCGAGCTCGCTGCGGCGATGCCCGAGCGCGTGCTGACGCTGACCATTCTCAACACGCTCGTGGCGGTGGAGGGCTTCAGGCCCCCGTGGTCGATGGGGCCGTTCAGCCGCCGCGGCGTCGGCGAGATCTACCTAAAAACACTGTCCAAGCCCGCGTTCAGGATGCTGATACGCCTGCAGGGGGTTGAGGACATGGGGGCGGTGCGAAGCGACGAGCTCGACGCATATGTCGATCTGCTCCGTGCCGGAGACCAGGGTCGCGCGTTTCTGCGGATCATGCGCAGCTTCGAACGGACCGCAGTCAAGCAGCGTCTGTACGAGCGCGTCCTGCGCGAGGCCCGCTACCCGATCCAAGCCGTGTGGGGTGCCAGGGACCCCGCGCTCAAGCTCGCCGTTCAGGGCGAGGATGTCCGCCGGGCGGCCGGGCTGGAGCGCATTCACGAGCTGCCGGCCAAGCATTTCCTGCAGGAGGATCAGGCGCCTGCGATCGCGCGTCACATCGCGGACCTCGCCCGGCGCTGACGCCGCCGTCTCCGCCGATCAGCTCAGGCCGCCACCTCCCCGGCAGGTCCCATGCCCATCACGACGGCATCAAAACGCTCGGTCATGTCCGTGTCTGCTCGCCAGTTGTTTCTGGCGGGGTCGGTGATGCGCTCGTGACCATCCCGGCACTTGCTCGCGTCGTCACGTCGTCACGTCGGCGGCGCGCCCTGACCGTGAGCGCACCGGCGATTGCCGCCACCGCGGTTGCTGCGGCGGCGATCGAGACGAAGACACCCAGGGTGAGGGCGCCTGCGACCGCGGCGATCAACGGCACGCCGGCACAGCAGGTTGCGGCGAGCGCAAGCACCCCGAAGCCAGTCAGCGCGCCGCGGGCCGTTCCGGTCGATCGCGGTCGCGGGTGCATCAGGAACCGCTGGTGTCGATCCGCCGGCAACTGGCGATGTGATCGGCGTTGTCGGCAAGCAGGCTGCCAGCGAGCTCGAGGATCGCGGTGACCCGTTCATCGGCTACGCGATAGAAGACCGTCCGGTGCTCTCGTCGGCTGGTCACGAAGCCGCACCACCGCAGGCAGGCGAGGTGGTTGGATACGTTGGGTTGTGGCACGGCCAGCCGCCCGGCGAGCTCTCCGACGGAGTGCTCGCGCTGTCTCAGGAGCTCGAGCATGCGGACGCGGGTCGGCTCGCCGAGGCCTCGGAAGTACTTAGCGAGGAGGTCCGGCTCGGCCGGCCGGTCGGGGAGATGGAACGGGATGGTGGGGCTTTGGCCGGTCGTCATGCCGCGCAGCAGGACAGTTTTGTTACGTCGCGCGTGAACGTCTGCGCCGCGAGCTTGATGCCCTCGGCCATGGTGAGGTACGGCGCCCAGCAGGAGGCGAGCTCGCCGACGGTGAGACCGCGCTCGATCGCGAGGACGGCGGTCTGGATTGCGTCCGGCGCGCCGCCGGCGAGCATGCTTGCCCCGAGAAGGCGACCCGTCTCGGCCTCCGCGACGAGCTTGACGAGTCCGCGGGTGTCGCCGTTGACCAGCGCCCGCGGGACCGCGGACAAGGGCAGCACCCGAGTCTCAACCGCAAGTCCCTCCTCGCTGGCCTTGGCTTCGGTGAGACCGGCCCGGGCGACGGCGGGGTAGGTAAAGACGACTCGCGGCAGGGAGCGGAAGTCCAGGCGAGCATCGCCCGAGGCCAGGGCGTTCTCGGCTGCCGCCACGCCGGCCGCGGCCGCGACGTAGACGAACCGTGGCTGGCAGGTCACGTCGCCGGCGGCGAACACCGATGCCACGCTGGTCCGCTGTGCGTCATCGACGACGACGGATCTATTCTCGTCGAGCGTAACCCCGGCCCGGTCCAGTCCGACGTCCTCGACGTTCGGGGTACGGCCAGTGGCGATGAGGATCTCGTCCACGTGGAGCTCGAACTCGCCCTCTGAGCTAGAGCCCAGCAGCACCTTGTTGAATCCGTCTTGGCGGACCCGCACCGTGCGCGTGTCGACCAGGACCTCGTGCCCCTCCGCGCGCAGCACGTCGGCGAGTTGGTCGGAGATCTCTGGCTCTGCGTCGGGTGCGAACCGCCCGCGTGCGACGAACGTGACCCGCGACCCGAACCGGCCAAGCATCTGGCCGAGCTCCAGTCCTACGGCCCCGGTCCCGAGGACGGCGAGGCGCGGCGGTGCCACGGATAGTTCTAGCGCCGAGGTCGAGGTCAGAAAGCCGGCCTCATGCAGCCCTGCGATGTCGGGGATCGCCGGGCGGGCCCCGGTCGCGATCACGATCGCGCCGCCGCGGACGCCGGTCCCGTCGACCTCGACGGTATGGCCGTCACGCAGCCGCGCCGATCCCGCGCGGTAATCGATCCCGTAATCGTCGATCAGATCGACGTACTTGGCCTGACGCAGCTCGGACACCAGCGCGCGCTTGCGCTCGAGCGCCACCGCCAGCGACGGCTCACCAGTGGCGTGAGCGCTCGCCGCGGCAATTAGCAGCGCCTTGGACGGAACGCAGCCGACGTTCACGCACGTCCCGCCGATCGTCGCGCGCTCGACCATCACGACGCTCGCGCCCAAATCGCGCGCGCGGATTGCGGCCGCGAACGCTCCGCCGCCAGACCCGATCACAATCAGGTCGTACTCGTCATCACCGATCACGGGCGACCCCTCGTGGCGTATTCACCAATACTGATATCAGCGATTATACATATGGGACTCCATGGGTCCCGGGCGGCAGCGGCGCGCCCTGCACCGGCGTTCAGAAGGTGACGACTGCGAACCCATCGACGATCAGCTGCCGAACGCTCGGATGTCCCTTGTACTCGTCCATCAGCGTGATTCCGGCGGCCTCGACCTCGTCCTTGACGCCGTACGCGCGGGAGCAGTACGCGCACGCTCCGGTTTCGGCCTTCAGGGCATGCAGGAGCCGGTGTACTTGTGGCTCTCGTCGGCCAGCTCGGCCCCCCACTTCGTGCCGGCCCCATCGAGGATCACGCGGATCTCATCGCGGGCCTCCTTGGCCTCCTTGGCGGTTGTCAGCGCGTTGGCCATGCGGCCCATGCCCTCGGGTCGGTCGGTGTCAGCAAGCAGAATCACGGCGATCTTGGCCATGGATTTCACCTTTCAGATTGGGATCGGATCAGCCGGGCAGGATGCAGCTCGGGGGACGCTCGCGAGCGAGTCCCGAGAACTTGGGACCCAGGCAGAGCAGCAAAAGATTCAGGCGCCCTGACGTAGCCTGCGCGCTCCACAGGCGGACAATCACCCGATGCACGCAATCCACCCACCGACGTCGTGATGAACACTGCTGCCCACTCGAAGCCGCCGCTCGTGGCGGTCTTTGACGTCAATGAGACGCTGTCCGACATGACCGGCCTCGCCGGTCGGCTGGAGGAGGTCGGGGCGGGGGCCGGTCTGCTGCCGATCTGGTTTGCGGCCACTCTGCGTGACGGATTCGCGTTGACCGCAGCCGGCGCATACGCCGACTTCTCCGCCATCGCGGTCCCGACGCTGGCGGCGATGCTGGCCGGCGTCGAGACTCTGCGCGGCACCGCTCTGGCAGCCGCCGAGCATGTCGTCGCGGGCATGGCCGAGCTTGATCTGCATCCCGATGTGGCTCCCGGGCTGCAGCAGGTCGCCGACGCTGGGGTTCGGATCGTCACGCTGAGCAACGGGGCAGCCACCGTGGCGGAATCGCTGCTGGAGCGCGCGGGGCTGCGCCACCTCGTGGAGGCCTGCCTGTCTATCAGCGACGCCGGTCGCTGGAAGCCGGCGGCTGAGGCGTACGCATACGCCGCCCGCAGATGCGCCGCCGACCCCGGAAAACTCGTGATGATCGCCGTCCACCCGTGGGACGTCGACGGCGCACGACGTGCTGGGCTGCGGACCGGCTGGCTCTCTCGCGATGGGCGTGCGTATCCATCGTTCTTTCTGGCGCCCGAGGCGATCGGCCACGACCTTCGCGCGCTGGCCGCGGAACTCATCGGTTGCGGCTGGTCCTGATGAACTCCGTGCTCTCCAACTCGGCGTCGGATCAACTCCGGCTGTGCGCCTCGGATGAGCACGTGGGTAATGCGTTAGCACAGTGAATCCTTCTGGGTCCGGACCGGATCTAACCACCGCCATGGACAGGATGCGCAATGACATGCCAGACCGCCGGAGACGCTTGCACTCACCGCGCGTCCGGCTTCTGCTAATCCTGATTGTGCTCGGGGGCGTGTCGGTCTGGCTGCTGGTGGCCGGCGGACCCACGAGCGCCGATATCCACCGGATCGTGCACCGGGCCGGATGGCTTGCGCCGGTTGCGTTCGTGATGATTTACGTTGGTCTCACAATCCTGCTGTTTCCCGCCGTTGTCGCCACGCTCGCAGGTGGCGCGCTGTTCGGCGTGGTCGCCGGCAGCCTGATCACGCTGGTCGCTGCGCTGCTCGGTGCAACGATCGCGTTCGTGATCGGGCGACGCCTCGGGCACGCTAATGTGCAGCGTCTTATCGGGGGCCGCGCCACGAGGTGGGAGGAGTGGATGCGCCAGCGGGGGTTCGTCGCGCTTCTCTACGCGCGCCTGGTTCCGATCGTTCCGTTCAATCTGCTCAATTACGCCGCCGGGATGACCGGCGTCTCGCTGCGCACCTATGTTGCTGGGACCGCGCTCGGCATCGTTCCGGGCACAGTCGCCTACACCGCGCTCGGAAGCACCGCCAGGCATCCGGGATCGCTCCCGTTCATGATCGCGCTGACCGCAGTGGCGATCCTGACCGTGGTGCTTGCGGTGATCAGCCGTACCCAGCGACGCAACGCCGTGAAGCGCGAAGCGAACATCGAGATCAGCATCCCAGCGCTGCCGTGATCGATCAGGCGCTTCGCGCGCAGCTCGCCCCGTCGCTCGATCGCGTCGCCGACAGGCTCGCGGCGCGTCGCGTTCCGGCGCTCGGGGTGACGGCGGCGGGACTGATCGTCGGGCTGGGCGCGTCCGTGGCCATCGCCGAATCAGCGTGGGCGCTCGCGCTGGTGCTGTGGCTGCTGAATCGTGTCCTCGACGGGCTCGATGGTCCGATCGCGCGCCGGCGGAGCGCCACCGAGCTAGGTGGACTGCTGGACTTCGTGGCCGACTTCGTCGTCTACTCCGGGTTCGTTCTCGGAGTGGCGGTCGCCCATCCCGGCGCACGATTGGCGTGCGTAGCCCTGCTGGCGTCCTATCTCGTCAACAACGTCGCGCTGCTCTCGTTCTCATCGGTGATCGAGCGGCTCGGGCTCGAACGAGGCGACGAGCGCTCGCTGCGGTTGACGACCGGGATTGCGGAGGGGACCGAGACGATCGTGGTGTACTGCCTGTTCTGCGTCATCCCGGGCTCGAGCACGACGATCGCTTGGGTGTTCGCCGGCTTCGTAGCCATGACCGCGGTCCAACGCGTTGCTGACGCAGCCCGGATGCTGCGCCACACGTCGCGGGGTGGTCGCGGGGAGCAGAGCCGTCCGGGACGTGGGTCGGACTCGTAGGGAAACGGGTCCTGCTCGGGACTGAGCCGTGATCGCGCGCTCCCGCGAGGACGGGCGCCGGTCTCGGATTACCCGGGTGAGCTTGACCACCTCAGCCGCTCATCACCGGGGCGGAGGTTCACGATGGGCTTGAGGCCTCGGCCGGGAGCCTCCCGGGGCGCGCGGCGTGCAGCAGCTCGGATCGGGCGATCCGGCCGTGGACAGCGGGCACGAGGGCGAGCGCCACACCGAGCACCACACTGCCGAGCGCGGCCCAGACGTCGCCGTCGAACGGCGGCGCAGGGAACGGATTGAACGTGTCATAGAGCACGTAGCCCAGGACGATCACGCCGACGGACAGCGCGAGCATCGGAATTGGCCGGCGCCCGTTGCGCCACACCGAGACCGCGGCCGCGATGACCGTGAGCATGTAGGCGATGAGGATCAGGTACGCGCCGTAGGTCACGATGATCGTCAGCGCGCGGATCGCCTGTCCCTCGAAGCTGAACGCCAGAACACCGGCGAGGCTCAGACCGCCGACGATGACCAGCGCGCTGACGGGCGAGCGTCGCCGCCGGTCGGTGCGCACAAGCAGATTGCTCGCTTGCCGGCCACCGCCGAGCTCGCGCCCGAGGGCGAACAGCAGGCGGCTCGCCGCGTTGACGCACGCCAGTTGCGCCCCGAACGCACTGATCACCCCCGCGACGTTAACGAGTTTGCCCATCGTCGAGCCGACGTACACATTCGCGAGATGCACCAGCGGCGCTGGATCGTTTGCGAGTGCGTGCGGACTTGCGTATGCGTTGTCGACTATCCACGTGATCACGACATACACGGCCGCCGACGCGACCAGCGAGCCGACTACAGCCAGCGGGATGGTGCGCGTCGAACGGGCGGACTCCTCGCCAAGCACCGCCGCTCCCTCAAACCCGGAGAACGCGCCGAACGCGTTGACGACGCCCAGGCCGAGCAGGCTGAACGCGATCCCGTGCGTCTGAAACGGCGCGGTCGAGAGCGCGTGATGGTGATAACCGCCTTTGACGACGACCACGACCCCGACGATCGCGACCAGGATGATCGCGATCCCCTCGCACACGAAGATGACCAGAGCGGAGAAACCGATCGAGGCGTAGGCGAGCACCATCGTCGCGGCCCACCCCACAACGGCGAGGACGACCCACCCCACGTGGACTCCGAGCGAGGCGAGCAGCGATTGCGCGATATCGGCGGTACTGGCATACACGGCCGCCGCAAAGGACGTGTAGACGAGCAGCAGCAGCCACGCGGAGACGAAGCCGTAGCGAGGGCCAAAAATCGAGCCGTTGAACGCGTAGACCGAGCTGGCGCTGTTGAACGACCGTGAGAACACGACAAACGCGTATGCACAGAACGCCATCGCCACGAACCCGAGGAGATAGGCGAGCGCTCCCGCGCCGCCGACGATGCCCGCGAGCACAGCGGGTCCGACGATCACGCCCGCGGTCGGCCCCTGGATGCCCACCGACAGGGCGACCGTGCGGACGAAATGTAGGCTGTCGCCCGCCAGTGACCGGCCAGGATCGGCCAGGGCCACGCTCTCATGGACCCGCTCGGCGAGAGACGCGCCGCCGGATGCAGTCGCGGGTGAGTCGATCACGGCGGCTTGGACGCGAACCGAGCCCGAAAGGATTCAGGAACCGTGACTACGGTTGAGGAGCGCGCGCTCGACGGTCAAGAGTGTTCTGGATCCTTGGGGTCGGCGCGGGTCTAAGCCCTGAAGCTGGTCGCGCAGGTGGGCTGTTCTGCAGGCGCGGCGAGGTCTATTGGTCTCCGGCCGATTCGACGCCAGATCACGACCACCAAGCGGCCGCCGGTCCGAGGTCGCTATATGGTGTTGAAGAAGTTGATGCCGAGGCTATCCAGCGCCTGCTGGGCTTGGATGTTGAGCTGGAACAGTTCGCCAGTCCAGATGAGCACCCCCATTGCGATCAGCACCAGGCCGCCGGCGGCGATGACGAACCGAAAGTGTCGCTTCACGGCAGCGAACACCGAGGTCATTCGCTCGAACGCAAGGGCCGTCGCGAGGAACGGGACCGCGAGGCCGGCGGAGTAGAACGCGAGCAGCACAGCTCCATGCAGCGCCGAGCTGGAGATCGCCGCCGCCGAAAGGATCGCTCCGAGCGTCGGTCCGACGCATGGCGTCCACGCCAGCGCGAACGCTGCCCCGGTCACCAGCGGTCCGCCACGACCGGCGCGTTGCATGAGCGCGTCGACATGCCACTCGCGGTTCAAGCCGACGACGACAGTGCTCAGGACGAAGTACGCGCCGAGCGTGATGATGACCGCCGCGGCGATCTTGTCGAGCAGCTGGCGATGGGTCGCCAAGCTTGACCCGAGCAGCGTCGCACCGGCGCCAAGCACAACGAAGATCAGGGAAAAGCTGGCGACGAACAGAAGGCTCGGAACCAGCACTCGTCGCTTACTCGCATACTCAACATCGGCGGGAGCGACGCCAACGATCGCCGAGAGGTAGCCGGGCACGAGCGGCAGCACGCACGGCGAGAGAAACGAAACGGCGCCGGCGGCGACTGCGGCTAAGATGCCGACGCCGCTTGCCGGATCGCTTGAGATCACCGCGATCACGGTGACACGGGCGGACGTTTCAGCGGTTCGTCTTACGTGTAGCGGGCGACGTCCTGCTGCAGCGCCTGCAGCGTCGGATAGGCGCCTTCGTGGATGTTCGTGATCTGGTGCCGTGCGTTCAGGTAGATCGTGGTCGGCCAGCCTTGACCGCCGCCGAGCGACTGCGCCTGGCTGGCATCGGGGTCGAACACGCTCGGATAGTCGACGGGGAACTGCGACAGAAACGCCTGTGCGTTCGAGTGCGAATCCTGCGAGTCGAGTCCGACGAACGCGACGCGGCCGACGTCCTGGCGCGCGGCCTGCTGGAAGAACGGGAACTCGGACTTACAGTTCGTGCACCATGACGCCCATTGGTTGATCACGACAGGAACGCCCGGAAGCTGCGTCACCTTGGCCTGGATCGTCGTGTCGAGGATCTGGTTCGCCTGGCGTGCGTTGGCGGCGAGGACCGCCCCCGCCCCTCGGGGTCTGTTCGCCGTCCCTGACGGAGGCTGCGACCCGGCAGCGGCTGGGGGCAGGCTCGGGCTGCTGCCGCTGCTCGAGGCGGCGATTGCGACAGTGACTGCCGCGAGCACCGCGAGGGCCGCCCCGAGCGCGGCATGGACCCGGCGCTGACGGCGCTTGGCCTGCTGCGCGACGGCGTGCTGCTGGCCAAGCCGTAGCTGACGCCGTCGCTCCTTCTCGCTCTTGCGGTTGGCCATGCTCACCCCGCTTAGACCCGTATCGGAGCCAAAGGATTCAGCGCATGGACGTGCGGGTGGGCCAGCCGGTAGGCAGCGTCAGTCTGCCGGAGGGGGCCGACGGCCCGCCGACCGGCGTCCACCGTCGGGGACGAGCAGCACGATCATCGCGCCCACGTTGAGCGCTACGAACGGTACGAAAAAGTTCATCGCGCACATCGCGCACATCCCCAGATCGACTCGGCCGTCGGCAAGCATGCCACCCTGATTGACCAGGCTGAGTACCACCCCCGCCAGCAGCGCGATCGGCAGCGTGAAACGCAGCCGCGCGCGCTGGAGGCAATACCGCAGCGCGGCGAGGGCGCCCCCGCGGCGATGCGCTTCGCGCTCGGCAGCGCTTGGCTCGGCGGACCCGTGCACGATCGTCAGGGCCGGTAGGTCCGAGCGGATCGGGTACGGCGCCGGGTCCTCGAACTCAGCCGGGCTCTCCGAGCGAAGGGCCACGATGATCGAATTGGCAACGCCGGTCGGCGAGCGCTCGCCAAGCGAGTCAAGCGAGCCAAGCGAGCGGATCGTGGTGGCGAGCGAGCCGAGTGATCCCTGGCAGCGTGCACAGTCACGAACGTGTGCCTCGAGCGCGACCCGATCTCCGCCGTCGAGCCCTCCGTCGAGGTAGTCCGACAGCACCCCAGGCCGCGGATGGCGACGTCGAGGCGAGAATTTGCGCAGCGCTTCGAGTATGTGCACGTCGATCCTCAACCCGTAAAGCCGATCCCAGCAAGATAATGCTTGGCCGCTGTCTGAGCGCGCAACCGCACGATTCTGCGCCCGAATCTGGTCACGACCCGGACCCAACTGCCAGCAGCCGCGCGCGGGGCAGGAACGCGGCCAGTGCGAACCAGAACTGTTCGTCGTGCCGCAACGGCTGCAGCTGCGCTCCGCGCAGCCGGCCGTCGAGCGCGCGCCCTGTGACATCCCAGGTCGAGCCGGTCTGATCGCGGAACCTCCCCGCCCCCTTCGCCGAGAAGCGCAATGTGCGGTTGCCGACGCGCGGGTCAAACGCTCCCGCGGTGCCGACGTCGCGCGAGCTCGCGATCGCACTCGCGTCGAGCGCGGAGACCACGCCGGAGGCGTACAGGACGACAACCGGGCGGCTGGCGATCGACCCGCCGACCACGGGATGCCGTGCGAGCGCGGAGAACGGCACCACGACCGCCTGTCGGCCGTCGAACACGGCGACGACACGCTCCAGCGGCGGCAGCCGCGGATCGACAGGCCCCTGGTAGAACTGCGGCCGCGACGTCGGCACAGCGTCGTAACCCTGATATGGATTGGATCCGTACGGGCGCTGAAAGCCCGTGTCGCGCGAGAGCACTGTTCCTTGCGGGTAGGCGGCCTTGAACTGCGTCCAGCTCAGCACCTGACTGTCGAGCGCTCGGAGCCTCGCGCCCGTGTAAGCGCCGACGAGCGCGGTACCGGTGAACTGCTGCCACCACGACTGGGTCCGGCGATCCCACATCACCAGGTCAGAATTGCGCAGCTTCCCGGTCGTCCCGAACGTCAGCGTCCGCGCACCGACGCGCCGGTCAAACACGATCGCCGAGTTACACAACGGGCAGTAGGACACGGCGATCGGAACCCCGCCCAGATCGTCATTGACGATCTCGTGCCAGACCAGGATCTGCTCGGGGTACGCACGAGCCTGGCCGCCGACCTGGACTGCAATTACCGGCTCCTGCGGGGTCAGGAAGCGATCGCCGGAGGCGAGCGCGACGAGCCTCGGATGGTCGATCGGCGGGATCCCGTCGCGCGGCGGTCCGCCGTCCATAAACTCCGTCAGCGCAACGGCGTGCTTGCTGAAGTCGGTGCTCCAGCCCTGCGCGCGCAGCGCCTGGATCTCAGCGGCACTCAAGGGCGCGTTGACCGCGGCCGCGGTCGGCGAAGCCCGGATTGCGTTGCTCGAAGCCGCAACGTGCGAGCCTCCGCAGCCGGCCAACGTCGCGAGCCCGGCGAGGAGTGACAGTCGCCGAACGCGCGCGGTCAAGCGCGATGTCATGCAGGTTTAGACCCGCGCCGCGCCAGGACGGTTCAACGAACCGGGGCGATGGGCCTGGGTGATCGCAAGCAGGCGGTGACCGGATGCGCCTACGCGCGGAGTTCCCGGCCCAGACCTCCGCTGAATCGCGCAGGTCTGACACGCTGCCGTTCCAGATGGCCCGTCGGCTCTCCTCGGTCTTGTTGCAGTGCGGGGTCCTTCATATGTCCCATGCGGTCGGTGCCCAGAGTCATGGCAGCGGGTGGATCGATAGCTGAGCGCAGGGTGCACCGCAGGCACATTTGAACCGTTTGGACTCCGCCGGGGTCCAACTTGTGAGATTTCGACCCAAAACAGGGAGGCGTATGACCGCAGACACCACCGCGCCGCCAAGCCGGACCAATCCTCTGCGAGATGACCTCGATGTCGGCGTGGGCGGCCTGCTCGCCCGCGGCGTGCTCGCCGGAGCGTTCGGCGGGTTGGTGTTCTTGTTGGGCAACATGGGCTGGGCGGTCCACAATCGCAAGCCAGCCGTGGCACCGTTGATCGACATCTCGACGATCTTTCACGGCCAGGACATGCCGATGCCCGTAGCGGCCGGACCATTCGGACCCGACAACGCCATTGTCGGCCTGACCACGCACCTGATGCTGTCAGCGCTGTTCGGGATCGGTTTCGCGGTGCTGGTGGCCACCGTTCTGCGGCGCCGCCCGACGAGCATGCTCGTCGGGGCAGGCATCGCGTACGGGCTGGCGCTCTACGTCCTGAACTTCCAGATACTTGGACGGATCTTCTTCAAGTGGTTTAGCAACTCGAATGGGCCGCCGCAGGGCTTCGAGGTGTTCATCCACGCTGTGTTCGGATTGATCCTGGTCCCGTTCTTTCTCGGCGCGCTCAGGCGCGGGCGCGCCTGAGCTACGCGCTGGCCTGCCGGGCGACAGGCGGGCTCGGTCACCACCGGGCGCGTTGCACCACCCCAAATCTGGTCGGGCCTCGGGCGGTCCGGTGCGGGTGGTCCAGGTAACGTGAGAGGCCCGCACGCTCGCGGCCGGTGGAGCCGTCACGCCTCGTACTCGGCGTAACTGCGAACGGCGTCTTTGACCGTCAGCCGCGCGCGGTGCAAGCGGCTCTTGAAGGCCGCCTCACTCACCCCCAACACCGCGGCCGCCTCGCTCGTCGACAGACCCTCGATATCGCGCAGGATCAGCGGCGCCCGGTACTTCACCCCCAACGCCCGGACGGCGCGCTCAAGCTCGGCCGGTAGCTCGCCGCTGGCAGCCCGCATGTGCGGCTCGTGCCTGACATCCGCAGGCTCGACCGCGCCCTCCTCATCCAACGACCCGCCCAACCACCCCGCCGGCTCGCGACCCCGACGGCGCTCGGTCTCGTTGATCGCGACCCGGCAGAGCCACGTGAAGAACCGCGCCTCGCCCTTGAACCCTCCGATCCCGCGCCAGGCACGCAGGAACGCCTCCTGTGTAACCTCATCTGCCTCCTCTTCAGACGGAGACAACCGCCGAACGATCCCCCTGACCCGATCCGAGTGGCGACGCACAAGCTCCTCAAACGCCTCCCGATCACCGCGTTGCGCGCGCGCCACGAGCAGGCTGTCGGGATCGCTCCCGGTCCGCTCGTGCTGCCCAGAGCGAGCGAGCCGCGGGGGCATCGCTAAGGCTTCGCACGCCGGCGCCCTGACAGGCGCACCCGGTCACAGTGGCGTTAGTGATACAGGCCGATCATGTAAAGGGCCACCAACACCGCCAAGCACCCAACGAAGAACACGATCGCTCGGCGAAGCCGACGCCACTCCGCCTGTTGCGAATCGCGCGTGCGAATTCTTCGTAATTTCATGTCCCTCTAGCCGGCTCAGCAGTTGCGAAAGCCCACACTCGACGAGCATGCATCAGCGCGCAGCGCGCTTCTCGGCGATCAACACGACGACGCGGATGCGGACTCGCATGCTGCCGTCCGGCGCGGCCAGCTTGGATGCCGCGCGGTCGAAGACCTCGCGTGCGCGCTGGCGAGTCTGACGGTCTTGGGCGGCGAGCACGGGGCCGGTTCTGATCGCAGCCGCGAGCCAGCCGTCCCATAGTTGATCGGCCGAGCCGTAGACCGGCGACGACTCCACAACGTCTCTGTTGACGAGTGTCAGATCCGATCCGGCGAGCAGCGTCGCGACGTCTTCGTCGTCCAGATACGACGGCTGAGGCGGTGGGGCCGGAATCTCCGCGGGTGCCACCGCTTCGGCGTAGACAGCGTCGGGGACAATCGCGAGGTCATTGACGTCCTCGTCCCAAACGCTCGTCACGAACCGTCCACCGACGCGCAGCACGCGACCGCATTCACTGACCGCGCGATCCGCTCGCTGCAGGTGGTGCAGACCGAAGTTGCACACAACTGCGTCGAAGGACCCCGCGGGACACGGGAGCTCCTGGGCGTCGGCGATTGCGAATTCGCCCTCCGGCACGAGCCGCCGCGCGAGGTCAACCATCCCGGGCGAAATGTCGACGCCTAGCGAGCGAGCCCCCAGCGCGACCGCCGCCCCCGCGACGTAACCGGGCCCACAGCAGAGATCTAGGACATCCGTTCCCGCCCCGACGCGCGCCCACCTAAGTAGCGTGGGAGCCAGACCTTCGCTGATCGGCGCAAAGAACCGGTGATACGGATCGGCGCACGCGTCCCACCCAGCGCGCTCGAACGCGTGCCACGAGCTGCTCACCATGCCGCGCTCCTCGTCATGACAGGCCAACGATCGGCCGGGCATTCATCCTCGACGGCCAACTCGTAGTACAACTCCACGCCATTCACTCGCGCCGCGGAAACCTGCTGCCTCCCGGATCAAATCTACTCATACGCAGCTTCCTGGGGGGAAAGTCACGGAGCCGCGGACCGTCGCGCTGAAACGCAATGCGGGAGTTCGCCTCCCGCGCTTGGCAGGCAATCGGGTCGTCGACGACGCTCGCGTGGCAGCCGGCACGTTAGTCGCTCGTCCGCGCCCAGTGGGCACGCAGCGCGAGCGCCATGCGTTCTGGTTTGCGTCTGACTTCGTGATAGAGGTCGGGCCGTTTTTCAACCTG
>JRHI01000948.1_pt1 | contig 27946 bp, 32 predicted proteins | sample 215371 | NCBI WGS metagenome assembly JRHI01 (sample SAMN02929681, study PRJNA255918) | sediment metagenome | biome: cave system; feature: Ice Cave; material: Sediment; isolation source: sediment from deep within a dark volcanic ice cave with no known source of... ...
GCCCTGGCCCGCGCCCGACGAGGTCGTGGCCGCCCGCGGCTGGCGCGCCGAGGACCGGCGCGGGCTCGCCGCGGTCACCGCCGCCCTGCTCGACGGCGACCCGGTCGGCCTGGTCCAGGAGTGCGGCGAGCCCTGGGAGGCGGCCGGCGACTGGCCCGCCTGCCTGCGCCGGCACCCCGACCTCGACGCCCTCCGCGCCGCCGCGCCCCGGGCCGCGATCGTGATCGGCGACCGTCCCGTCGAGGCCGGACCGGGTTGGCTGGTGCTGCGCCCGCCCACCGCCGTCCTCGGGGTGGGCTGCGAGGCCGGGGTGGATGACGGCGAGCTCGCCGGGGCGGTCGACGCCGCCCTCGCCGAGGCCGGGCTCAGCCCGCTGGCGGTCGCCGCCGTCGGCACCCTCGACCGCAAGTGCGACGAGCCCGCGCTCCGCCGGCTCTGCGCCGAGCGCGGCTGGCCGCTGCGCGGTCACCCCGCCGAGGCGCTGGCGGTGGTGGCGGTGCCCACCCCCTCGGCGGTGGTCGCCCGGGCCGTGGGCACCCCGTCGGTGAGCGAGGCGGCGGCGCTGCTCGGCGCCCCCGGGGGGGCCCTCCGCCTCGCCAAGCGGGTGCGCGGCCGGGTCACCGTGGCCATCGCCGCACTGTCACCCGGCTAGACTCCGCGCCGATGTCCCAGGCGCCGCCGACCGAGAGCCGCTCGATGGCGAAGGCGGCCCGCTGCGGCGAGCCCTCCTACGTCTGGCGGGCCGGCCAGGAGCGGCGGCTGACCATGATCCGCGAGGCGGTGCCGGAGCTGGCGACCGCCCGGGTGCTGGAGATCGGCTGCGGCGTGGGCCGCTACGTCGAGCGGCTGAGCCCCCTCGCCCGGCTCGTGGTCGGGCTCGAGTACGACCGCGACCGCGCCGTCGAGGCGGCGGCCAGGCTCGATCCGCCGCTGGTGGTCAACGCCGCCAACGAGCACCTGCCCTTCCCCGACGGCAGCTTCGACGTGGTGCTCACCAACGAGGTCATCGAGCACGTCGCCGACGACCGGGTCTCGGCGGCGGAGATGGTGCGGGTGCTGAGCCGGGGCGGCCGGCTGGTTCTCTTCTGCCCCAACCGCTGGTACCCGGTCGAGCAGCACGGCGTCTACTGGCGGGGCAGCTACCGCTTCGGCAACAAGCCGCTGGTCAACTACCTGCCCGACCCGCTCCGCAACCGCCTCGCCCCCCACGTGCGCGCCTACACCCGCCGCGGGCTGCTCCGGCTCTTCGCCGGGCAGCCGGTGCGGGTGGTCCACCACGGGCGCATCTTCGGCGGGTACGACAACATCGTCGCCCGCCTCGGCGGGGCCGGGAAGGTGCTGCGCCGCGCCCTCCAGGGAGCCGAGGGCACCCCCGCCGACGTCCTCGGCCTCTCCCACTTCCTCGTCCTCGAGCGCTACTGAACACAATTCCTTTACACGGCCCGGGGCGGTGTGCAGGATAGGGGACGGCCCGAGCCCACTCTCCTGTTGTGTCGGCGACGCAATTGACCGGTTTGAGGGTCTCAGCCGCGGCGCACCGTGGGGCGGGAGTAGGGAGAAACGATCGGACATGGCCACCACCACCATCCCGTTGGAACGTGAGCGGACGGCGAGCGCGGCGCCGTCCGGGGAGCGCCGGGACCTCACCACCCGGGCCCTGCGTGACGCCGTCGCGGCGTGGTTCCGCATCCACCCGGCCAGCCTGGCCACGCTCGACGCCGACACCGTCGAGCGGATGGCGATGCGCCTCGAGGGACGGCGGCAGCACCGCTCGCTGGCCGGCCTCGACGGCATCTGCCCGGTGCCCGAGGGGAGGCATCCCTGGGCCGGCTGACCCCCTGCCGGCCGCGGTAGGCTGAGCCGCATGCTCCGTGTGGGTGGTCCCGCCGTCACCGGCGGCGGGATCGAGGCGCTTCCCCTGTCCGTGCGTGCCGGGCTCTTCGCCGCCCTGGCCGTCCTCGCCCTCGGCGCCCTGCTGCTCGGCGCCCGCGAGCAGTGGCGGGATGGAGACCTGTCCACGCCGGTGGACGCGGACCGCTGGTGGCGCACCGCCCGGCTGCTGCTGCCGCTGGAGGCGGGGGTCGGGCTGGTGGCGCTGGTCTCGGCGGCCATCCTCGGCGGCGTCGCGACCACGCCCGGCCCCGCGCCGGTCGCCGCGGCGCCCTCCGGCCCGCCCCTGCTGACCAGCGCCGCCGGCGGGCACGTGGTGCCGATCGCGATCGCCCCCGGCCTCCCCGGCCCCAACCGGGTCGTGGTGGGGGTGCAGGACGTCGACGCCGACGGCGTCGCCCAGCCCGCCGCCGGGGTCACTGGGGTGACCCTGGGCCTCGCCTGCCAGGGATGCGACACGGCACCGCTGTCGCTGCGCCTCGAGCCCGCCGGCGGCGGCCCCTGGTACGCCGCCACGGTCACCCTGGGCGCGGCGTCCTGGACGCTGACCCCGGTGGTCGAGTCGCCACGCCCGGTCGCCGCCCGGCCGGTCACCACCGGCATCGAGCCGGCCCGCCCCGGCGAGCTCCTCGTCGGCGTCGCCGCCGACCTCTCCGGCCCCGACGGCGGCGCCTGTCAGAACCGTGCCCTCGGTGTGGAGCTGGCGCTCGCGGGCGCGGGCGGCGAGGTCCCGCCGCGCCTGGTGCTCGACGACATCACCCCCGCCGGCGCCGGGGCGGCTGTCGAGCGGCTCGCGGCCCGGGGCGCCGGCATCCTCGCCGCACCCTGCGGCGGGGCCGGCACCCTGGGCGCCGTCGCYGCCGCCGCGACCCGCCTGCAGCTGCCGCTGGTCGGAGCGCTCCGCGCCGAGGGCCCGTCGGCCTACCTCTGGCGGACCGGGATCGACCAGGAGGCGGAGGGCGCGGCCCTGGCTGCCCGGGTGCGCACCCGCGGGGCGGGCGGCGCGCTGGTCCTGGTCGGCCCCCGACCGGAGCAGGCGGTCGAGGCGGCCGCGGTGGAGCGGGACCTCGGCGCCGCGGGGCTCGCCCATCACAGCCTCGCGCTCGCCGCCGCGGATCCCGCCGGGCTCGCCACCGAGCTCCGCGAGCGCAACCCCGATGCCCTCGTGATCGTCGCCTCTCCGCGCCGCGCCCTCCCCGTGGTCGTGGCGGTGAGCCGCAGCGGGTGGCTGCCCTCCCGCGGAGTGGTCGCCTCCTCCGACCTGCTCTCGGTCGCCTTCGTCGAGGCGGCGGCGCCGCTGCTGCGCGGCACCGTCGTGTCGATCGCGGGTGAGCTCGACCCCGCCGACCCCGCGTCCCGCGCGTATCTCGACGCGCTCCGGCGGCGGCTCCCGCTGCGCACCCCCGGCATCGAGGGGACCCGCGGCTACTACAGCGGGCTGCTCGTCGACCGGGCCGCATCCGTGGCCGCGGCCGACCCCTCGCCAGCGGGGCTGGAGCACGCCCTCCAGACCGCCTTCACCGGCTACGGCCTCGGGCTCTTCCGGCTCGGCTGGGGCGCCGGGGGCGGCGGCCCCGAGCGGCTCGCCTTCTTCCGGCCCGGCGGGGGCGGGCGGCTGCTCCGCGACGGCCCCCCGGTGGCGGTGCGATGAGCGCCGGCCTGCGGCGGCTGGCGGGCATCCTCGGCGCCGGCCCGGTGCCCGCGGGCGCCGGCCGGGGCGGGGGTGAGGGGGTGCGCACCCGCGACCACCTCGCCAACAGCCGCACCTTCCTCGCCTGGATGCGGCTGGCCCTGACCCTGGTGGCGGCCGGCCTCTCCATCGACAAGCTGGACCTGCTGCTCGCCATCACCCGCGGACAGCCCGACGCCGGTGGCGGCGGGAACCGGGGCGCGGCGCTGGCGCTGGTGGTCGCCGGCGGGGTCCTCGCGAACCTCGCCTTCGCCCGCTTCCTGCTCCAGCGGCGGGTGATCGAGGGGCCGGCGCTGCGCTCCCGGGTGCTCCTGGACGCGACCCTCCTGGGTCTCGCCGGGGTGACCGGCGTGCTGATGACACTCCTGCTGCTGCGCACCGGCTGACCGGCCCCGGCAGCGGCCACAATCCGCCGGTATGGCCGACCAGGATCCGCCCCGATCCGACGAGACCCGGCCACGCGAGCACCTCGCCAACGAGCGCACCCTGCTCGCCTGGGCGCGGACGGCGATCACCCTCATCGCCCTCGGCTTCGGGGTCTCGCGGTTCGACGTCTTCCTCCGCGAACTGCGCATGGCGAACGGCCACTCCGCCCGGCTCAGCGCCGCCTTCTCCGCGGCGATCGGCCTGGTCTTCGTGCTCGCTGGCCTGCTCACCGCCGCCGCCGGGGTGGTGCGCTTCCTCCAGGGCCGGCGCCAGATCGAGGCGTCCCGGTTCGAGGCGCCGCTGTGGCCCTACCTGCTGCTGACCGTGCTGATGTGCGGGATCGGCCTGGCCCTGGCCGTCTACCTGGTCGCCGACGTGGCGCGGTCCTGACCCAGGTCGACGATCTCAGCAGCGGCGCGGCCACCGACAAGGGTGAGCACCGCCACGGTGAAGGTGGGCGTCCTCGAGGCGCTCCGGGAGGCTGTCGCGGGAGGAGGAGGTCGTTGTTGCCCGGCACCGCCCGCAGCGGTCCGCGCTCGCGGAGCCGCTCCAGCAGGCCGGGGTCGACGACGTCGCCGGCGTGGAGCACACCGGCGGTGGCGTCGATCACCCGCCACGCGCCCGGAGGCAGGTCGCGCGCCCGGGTGGGTACGTGGGTGTCGGCGATCACCGCGAGGCGCACCGGGCCGTCCTAGAACCAGAGCTCGTCGTACACCGACCGGCGGTGGGGCACCTTGCGGCTGCGCTCGAGCAGGCGGCGGCGCCGTGCCTGCCGCCGGCGCCGCCGGAAGAGGGTCTCCTCGACCCGCCGGAGCGGGTGCAGCCGGGCCAGCGGGACCATCACCGCGCGCGCCGCCGTGAGCGTCGCCGGGCGCAGCCGGTGGCGCAGGAGCCAGAGCACCCAGAGCAGGCCTGCGAGCACCAGCAGCCGGCCGTGGGGGATGCCCAGCGCGGCCGCCAGCGGCGAGCCGCCGTGGCCCGCAGCGGTCTGCGCCCCCTGCGGATGGGCCGCGTCCCAGGCCTCGAGCTGGTGCTTGCGGGTCAGCACCGCGGGGTCCTGGGCCTCGACCGCGTCGCGCACCGCGGCGGCGACGGCGTCGCGCACCTCGGGGCGCCGTAGCAGGTCGGCCTCGCCTGGGTTGCTGAGGTACATCGGCTCGATCGTCACCGCCGGCATCACCGCGTGCACCCAGAGGTTGTCGCGGAGGATGACCCCGTCGTTCGGCACCGCGTAGGGCTTCAGGCGCTTCTCCAGGGTCGCGATCATCCGGTCGGCGAAGGGGTGGCTGTCCTCGTTGGGATAGAGCACCACCGAGCCGGCCGCGGTGGGGTCGGTCCAGGAGTTGCCGTGGATGCTGACGAACAGCCGGGCGTGGGCGGCGATCGCCGTGTCCATCCGCGGGCCGATGTCGAGGTACTCGTCGCGGTCGCGGGTCATCACCACCCGCACCCGGTCCCGCTCCAGCAGGGCGCGGGCGCGGCGGGCGGTGTCCAGCGCGTAGTCCTTCTCCAGCAGACCGTTCTGGGCCACCGAGCCGGGGTCGAAGAGCTGGTCGGGATGGTCGTTGTCGGGGGCGCCGCCATGACCGGGGTCGAGGGCCACCACGTAGGCGGCGGGCCGCGCCGCGGGCACCGGGCCGGCGGCGGCGCGGGCGTGCGTCGACGGCGCGAGGGAGGCCGTCATCAGGACGGCGACCGGGGCGCAGGCGAGGACGTGGAGAAAACGGTTGGCCCGGTGGCTCATCGCCACGGCCGAGTATATACGCGCCTGCTAGCCTTTCGATGAGATGGCGCTGATCAGGCCCAGCCCGGCGCCACCCATGTAGAGGGTCGCCCCCACCAGCAGCGCGTTGAAGATCAGCCGCAGCCGGGCCTGGGAGAAGATCACGCAGGCGCGCGCGCCGAGCTGCGAGCCGACCACACCGCCGCAGATCAGCGGGGTTGCCATCCGAATGATGGCGCTCACGTGGATGTCGCCTGCGAGGACATGACCGATCGTGCCCGAGATGGCGTTGCCCGTGATGGCCACCAGGTCGCTGCCGACCGCGACCTGCATCGGAGCATGGATGACGCCGACCAGAAGGGGGACGAGGATGAACCCGCCGCCCACCCCGAACAGGCCGGACACGAACCCCACCGAGGCTCCGATCAGCGCTGCCCGCGGAACCCTGACGGTGTACCGGTAGACCCGGCCGCGGATGCTGCGCACCCGCTCCAGCCGGAGCAGTCTCCGCTCGGACGGCGCCTGCGCCGCCCCCGGGCCCGAGGGCTGCGGGGCGGCCGCCTGCGGCTCGTGCGCGGGAGTGCGCACCGTCGAGAAGAAGAGGAGCACGGCGACGAGCAGAAGGGCGACCATCAGCTCCAGAGCCCTGCTCGGCAACCGGTGGCTGAGCTGGCTCCCGACCTGGGCGGCGAGGATGCCGGGCACCATCAGGACCAGCCCGAGCGGGAGGTCGACGGTGCCCTGACGGAGGTGCCGGAGCACCCCGAACGCCGCCACGAAGATGTAGTAGGCAAGGCTCAGGGACACGGCGATGTGAACGTTCAGGCCGACGGCGACGAGCAGCGGAACGGTCACGAAGCCGCCGCCGGCGCCGAGCATCCCGGCCAGGCTGCCGGTGATCAGCCCGATCGTCACGAGCTCGACGACCAGTTCGGTGGTCACGTGCCTCCCACTCGACCCTCCTCCGCGCCCCCTCACTCTGGCCGACCGCGGGCGGCACCGCCTATCCCCCGACCCGGGTGATCTTTTCCCTCCCCCTGACGCGCTACGATCCCGTGACCCTCGCCGTTCGTGTCAAGCCGGTCGAAGTCCGGCGCAGTCGCGCTACCGTGGCCGCCCCCCGGGCGGAAGCCGGAAAACCGGCGGTGCAGGACCAGCTCGCGGCACCTCCGCGCCAGGGGAAGAGTTGGGATGAGCGCCAGCGGCCGTCTCGCCATCGTCGGGCTGGGTCCCGGCGACGCCGGCTACCTCTGCGAGCGCGCCCGGCCGGCGCTCGCCGCCGCCGAGGTGGTCATCGCCTACGCCCCCTACTGCGACCGGGTGAGCGCCCTGCTCCCCGGGATCCCGGTCGAGCCGTGGCCGATCGGCGCCGAGGCCGAGCGCGCCGCCGACGCCGCCCGGCGCGCCCGCAACGGCGCCTCGGTGGCGGTGGTGAGCAGCGGCGACGCCGGTGTCTACGGGATGGCCGGGCTCTGCCTGGAGGCCCTCTACGAGCTCGGCTGGGACGGGCGCACCGCCCCCGAGCTGGAGATCGTGCCCGGGGTGACCGCCGCCCTCGCCGCCGCCGCCCGGCTGGGGGCGCCACTGGCCGTCGACTTCGCCTGCATCAGCCTCTCCGACCTGCTCGTCCCCTGGGAGCTGATCGAGCGGCGGCTCACCGCGGTCGGCGCCGGCGACCTCGCCGTCGCCCTCTACAACCCCCGCAGCCAGGCCCGCCCCCACGCCCTCGGCCGCGCCCTCGACGTGCTCCGCGCCCACCGCGACCCGGCCACCCCGGCCGCCATGGTCCACGACGCCTGCCGTCCCGGCGAGCGGGTGGACATCGGCGAGCTCGGCAGCCTGGTCGCCGAGGAGGCCTCCATGGACACCCTGGTGCTGATCGGCTGCTCCTCCACCCGCCGGCTGGGCCGCCACCTCGTCACCCTGCGCCCCCGACGCCGGCGCGACGTGCCGTCGTGAGCACCCTCGACGACGCGCTGCGGGCGATCACCGCCCCCGACGCCGCCGCCGCCGCGGCCGCCCGACGCCACCAGGACGACCTCACCAAGCCGCCCGGAAGCCTCGGCCGGCTCGAGGAGCTCGCCGTGCTCCTCGCCGCCGTCCGCGGCCGGGACGCCGTCCCCCTGGGGGAGTGCGCGGTGCTGGTCTGCGCCGCCGACCACGGCGTGACCGGACACGGGGTCAGCGCCTACCCCGCCGAGGTGACCCCGCAGATGGTGGGCAACTTCCTCGCCGGCGGGGCGGCGATCAACGTCATCGCCCGCGCCACCGGGGCCCGGGTGCTGGTGCTCGACGCCGGCGTGGCCGCCGACCTCCCCGTCCACCCCCGGCTGCTCGCCCGCAGGGTGCGCCGGGGAAGCGGGGACATCGTCGCCGGCCCGGCGATGAGCCGCGACGAGGCCCGCGCCGCGCTGGAGGCCGGGATCGAGGCGGTGTGGGGGCTCGCCGCCGAGGGCGTCGAGGCGCTGGCGGTGGGGGATATGGGGATCGGCAACACCACCGCGGCGAGCGCGGTGGTCGCCGCCATCACCGGGCGGCCCGCCGCCGAGGTGGTGGGCCGGGGCACCGGGGTGGACGACGCCGGGCTGGAGCGCAAGCGCGAGGCGGTGGCCGCGTCGGTGCTGAGGGCCGGCGCCGACCCCGCCGACGGGATCGGCGTGCTCGCCGAGGTGGGCGGCCTGGAGCTCGCCGCCATCGCCGGGGCGGTGATCGGCGCCGCCTCGCGCCGGCTGCTCTGCGTACTCGACGGCCACCCCGCCACCGCCGCCGCGCTCGCCGCCTCCCTGATCGCCCCCGGAGCCCTCGCCTACTGCGTCGCCGGCCACCGCTCCGCCGAGCGCGGCCACGGCGTCGCCCTCGAGCACCTCGGCCTCCGCCCCCTGCTCGACCTCGACCTCCGCCTCGGCGAGGGCAGCGGCGCCACCCTCGCCCTCCACCTGGTGCGGGTGGCGGCGGCGCTGAGCGCGGAGATGGCCACCTTCTCGTCGGCCGGGGTGAGCGGACCCGCCGCCACCGGCACCGAGGCCGGCGCGGAGGCCGCCCCCGCCCCGTGACCGCCGAGCTGCCGGCCGGGCCCGGCATCGTGCCCCGCCGCTCGGCCGCCGGCCGGCTGGGATCGGTCGCCGCCGGCGCCCTGGCGGCACTCGGCCTGCTCACCGTGGCGCCGCTGCCCCGGCTCGCCCACCGGCCACCCTCGGCCGCCACCCTCGCCGGCTTCGCCGCGGCGGGGCTGCTGCTCGGCGGCGCGCTGGCGGGGCTGGAGGCGGCGCTCGCCCCGGTGCTCCCCCCGGCGCCGCGCGCCGCGGTGCTGCTCGCCGCCCTCGCCGTGCTCAGCGGCGGCATCCACCTCGACGGCCTCGCCGACTGCGCCGACGGGCTCTTCGGCGGGCACACCCCGGAGGAGCGGCTGGCGATCATGCGCGACAGCCGCACCGGCGGCTTCGGGCTGGCGGCGGTGGTGCTGGTGGTGCTCGTCGAGTACGCCGCCCTCGGCGCCCTCGGTGGCCCCCGGCTGCAGGCGCTGGTGGTGGCGGTGACCGCCTCGCGGACGGCAACGGCGGTCGCCCTGGCGATCTCCACCCCGGCGCGCAGCGAGGGGCTGGGGCACGCCTACGCGGTGCCCGGCCGCGCCGCCGGGGCGGCGGTGGCGGTGGTGGTGACCGCGGCGGCCGCCGGCCTGCTGCTCGGGCCGCGCGGCCTGATCGTGGTGGCCGCGACCCTGCTCGTCGCCCCCGCGGTGGCCGCCCTCACCCGCCGCCGGGTGGGCGGGATGACCGGCGACGCCTTCGGAGCGGTCGCCGAGCTGGGGCTGTCGGTGGCGCTGCTGTGCCTGTGCGCGCGGCCCTGAGCCGGCCCTGCGGGGTGGCGGTGCTGGGTCTCGCGCTGGCCGTCGACGCCGCCCTCGGCGAGCCCCCGGAGGCGCTCCACCCGGTGGTCTGGATGGGCCGCGGGGTGAGCCTGCTGGTGCCCGAGGACGGGCCCGGGGCGGGCGCCGGGACGCTGCTCCGGGGGGCCGCGGTGGCCGCCGGAGGAGGGGTGCTGGCGGCGGTGGCCGGACGGCTCGCCAGCGTCGCCGGCGCCCGTCTCGGCCCCGTGCTGGGCGGCGCCCTGGAGGCGGCGGCGCTCTCCTCGCTGCTCGCGCTGCGCGCGCTGGTCGACGCCGCCCGGCGGGTGGCGGCCGCGCTCGAGGCGGGCGACGAGGCCGCTGCGCGCCACCACCTGCCCTGGCTGGTGGGCCGCGACCTCGAGGGGCTCGGCGTCCCGATGCTCGCCTCCGCCGCGATCGAGTCGCTCGCCGAGAACCTCTCCGACGCGGTGGTCGCGCCGCTCCTCTACGCCCGGGCCGGCGGCCTCGCCGGCGCCGCCCTCCACCGCTTCGCCAACACCGCCGACGCGGCCGTGGGCTACCGCGACCGCCACCGGCTGGGGGGCCGCGCCGCCGCCCGGCTCGACGACCTGCTCGGCCTGCTGCCGGCACGGCTCAGCGCCCTGCTCATCGCCGCCGCCGCCCCCGCCGCGCAGGGATCGCCGGCGGTGGCGCTGCGCTGCTGGTGGAGCGACCACGCCGCCACCGCCAGCCCCAACGCGGGCCATCCGATGGCGGCGATGGCGGGGGCGCTGGGGGTGCGGCTGGAGAAGCGGGGTCACCACCGCCTCAACCCCGGCGGCCGGCCCTGCCGTCCCGCCGACGTCGAGCGGGCGGTCGCGGTGGTCCGCGCCGCCACCCTCGGGGCGGTGGCGGTCTGCGCGGTGCCGCCGCGGCCGGGGCGGCGGCGGTGACCCGCCCGCGGCGGGGGCCGCACCCCTGGCTCGACGCGGTGGCGGGCGTGCCCCACGGCGGCGCCGCGGCCGCGGGCATGCTCGACCTCAGCGCCTCGCTCGCCCCGCTGGGCCCGTCGCCGGCGGCGCTCGCAGCGGCCCGCGATGCCGACCCGATCCGCTATCCCCGCACCGACGCCGCCCCCCTGGTGGAGGCGGCCGCGGAGCTGCTCGGCGTCGACCCCGAGCGGGTGGTGGCCGGGCCCGGCGCCGCCGACCTGCTGCTCCGTGCCGCCCTCGCCCACCTCCGCCCCGGCGACACCGCGCTGGTGGTCGGCCCCTGCTTCGGCGAGTACCGGCGCGCCGCCGCCGCCTGCGGAGCGCGGACGGTGGGCTGGGAGGCCGACCCGGCCGGCGGCTTCGCCCTCGACCCCGGCGCCGTCGCCGCCGCCACCCGGCGTGCCGGCGCGGTGCTGGGCATCCTCGCCCGGCCGCAGAACCCCACCGGGGTGCTCAGCCCCGTCGCCGCGGTCGCCGAGCTGGCGGCGGTCACCCCGGGGGTGACGTGGGTGGTCGACGAGGCCTTCATCGGCCTCTGCGACGATCCGCGCTCGACCGCGGGCTCCGAGGTGGTGACGGTGCGCTCGCTCACCAAGGAGCTGGCCCTGGCCGGCCTGCGGGTCGGGGTGGCCGACGCCCCGCCGCCGGTGGCCCGGGCGCTGCGGGCGCTCGCCCCGCCGTGGTGCGTGTCCGCGCCCGCCATCGCCGCCGCCGTGGCCGGGCTCGCCGACCGAGCCCACCGCGCCGCCACCCTGGCGGCGGTCCGCCGGGGCCGGTCCGCGCTCACCGCCGCCCTCCGCGACCGCGGGCTCCAGGTCGCCGACGCCGCCGCCAACTATGTGTGCGCCGAGGTCGGCGACGCCGCCGGGTTCTGCGCCGCCCTCGCCGCGTCCGGGGTGGTGGCCCGCGACTGCGCCGACCTCCGGCTGCGCGGCTGGGTGCGGATCGCGGTACCCCCGCCCGCCGAGCTCGAGCGGGTGCTCGCCGCCCTCGCTCCCGCGGTGCGGCGGTGAGCGCCGCCGCCCGCACCCTGATGGTCCAGGGCACCGCCTCGGGGGTGGGCAAGAGCCTGCTGGTGGCCGCGATCTGCCGGCTGCTCCGCCGCCAGGGCCTCGAGGTGCGCCCGTTCAAGGCGCAGAACATGGCCCTCAACGCCGCGGTCACCGCCGACGGCGGCGAGGTGGGCCGCGCCCAGGCACTGCAGGCGCTGGCCTGCGGGGTGGACGTCACCCGGGCGATGAATCCGATCCTGCTCAAACCCGAGGGCGACCGCAGCGCCCAGGTGGTGGTCGACGGCGAGGTGCTCAGACGGATGGACGCCGCCGCCTACCACGCCCTCAAGCCGCGGCTCTGGCCGGTGGTCACGGCGGCCCTCGACCGCCTCCGCGCCGAGTGCGACGTGGTCGTCATCGAAGGCGCGGGCAGCCCCGCCGAGGTCAACCTCCGAGACCGCGACATCGTGAACATGCGGGTCGCCGCCCACGCCGGGGCGCCGGTGCTCCTCGCCGGCGACATCGACCGCGGCGGGGTCTTCGCCGCCCTTCTCGGCACCCTCGCGCTGCTCCGCCCCGCCGAGCGCCGCCGGGTGGCCGGCCTGGTGGTGAACAACTTCCGCGGCGACCCCCTCCTCTTCGCGGACGGCGCCGCCTTCCTGGAGCGGCGTTCGCGGCTGCCCCTGCTCGGCGTGATCCCCCACGTGGAGGGGCTCCGCCTCGCCCAGGAGGACTCGCTGGGGCTGCCGGCGATGAACGGGTCCGGTGCCGGCGCCGCGGCGGCGATCGACGTCGCGCTTGTCGGCCTTCCCCGGATCAGCAACTTCGACGACTGCGACCCGCTGCTCCGCGAGCCCGGGGTCGGCGTCCGCCTGGTCGACCGCGGCGACCGGCTCGGCGACCCCGACCTGGTGGTGCTGCCCGGGACCAAGACCAGCCGCGCCGACCTCGAGGTGGCACGCGCCCGCGGCCTGGACGCCGCGCTGCGGGGGGCGCGGCGGCGTGGCGCCGCGGTGCTCGGCATCTGCGGGGGGATGCAGCTGCTCGGCCGCGCCGTCGAGGACCCCGACGGCGTCGACGCCGCCCCCGGGAGCTCGTCGGGCTTCCGGCTGCTGCCCACGGCGACGCGGATGTCGGCGGAGAAGGTGGTGCGCCGGGTCGCCGGCGAGGTGCGGCCGCTGCCCGGTCTGCTCGAGGGCGCCGCCGGGCTCGCGGTGCGCGGCTACGAGATCCACGCCGGCCGCACCCCGGCGCGGCGGGCGCCGCTGCGGCTGTGGCCGGAGGCCGGCGGCCCCGGCTGGGAGGACGGCTCCACCAGCCCCGACGGCTGGGTGGTGGGCACCCATCTCCACGGCCTCCTCGACGAGCCGGGGCTGCGCCGGGCGCTGCTCGCCGCGGTCGCGCGGCGGCGGGGGCGCCGCTGGCGGCCGGGGCCTCCCTGTCCGGGCCCCGAGGCGGAGCTCGACCGCCTCGCCGACACCGTCGGCGCGGCGCTCGACATGGCCCGCCTCGACGCCATCATCCACGGTGTGATCGGAGGAGGAGCGTCGCGGTGAGACAGCGGACCCGAACCCCCATGCTGCTCGTCCTCGGCGGCGCCCGCAGCGGCAAGAGCGCCTACGCCGAGACCCGGGTCGCCGACACGTGTGGGGACGAGGTGCTCTACGTCGCCACCCTGCTCGGCGACCACGCCGCCGACGGCCGCATCGCCGCCCACCGGAAGCGGCGGCCCGCCGCCTGGACCACCACCTCGGTCGACAACCGCGGGAACATCGTCAACGCGGTGTGCGAGCGGGCCCGCCGCAGCGGCCTGCTCCTCGACGGCTTCGAGCTCGCCCTCGCCCTGGCGCGCCCGGCGAGCGATGCCGCCGCCCGCACCTTCGCCACCCGCTCGGCGTCGGCCTGCCGGGCGACCACCGCCGACCTCGTCTGCCTGGTCTGCAGCGAGGTGGGGCTGGGCGTCCACCCCGAGACCGAGGCGGGCAACACCTTCCGGGACCGGGCCGGCGCCGCCAACCAGGCGCTCGCCGCGATCGCCGACGAGGTGGTGCTGGTGGTCGCCGGGCTGCCCCTGTGGCTCAAGGGCGGTCCGGCCTGAGACCCGGCGCCGCGGTCGCGCGGGTCCCCGCCACCTGCGGCGAGCTGCTGCAGGGCGTCGACGGCCTCGGCCCGGTGCTGGTCTCGCTCCCGGTCGAGCGCGCCGGCACCGTGGAGGTGGTCCTGGTGGAGGAGCCGGGGCTCCGGGTCGAGCCCGACCGCCCCCGCGCCCGGGCGGCGCTGCGCCTGGCCCTCGACGCCTGCGGGTGGCGGGGCGGGGCGCGGGTGCGGCTTGGCGCCGAGGTGCCGGCCGGCCGGGGGCTGGGCTCGAGCACGGTCGACGTCGCCGGAGTGCTCTGTGCCACCGCCACCGCCGCCGGGGCCGCCCTCGACCCCGCCCGGCTGATGGGCCTCGCCACCGCGGTGGAGCCCAGCGACACCAGCCCGCTCGCCGGCCTCTGGGCGGTCGACCACGTCCACGGCGGCCGGCTCCGGCGCCTCGGGCCCGCCCCGGCCGCCTGGGTCGCCGCGGTCGACGGCGGCGGGGTGGTCGACACCGTCGCCCTCCACGCCCGCGCCGGGGCGGGGCCGCCGCTGCCCCCGGGCACCCTCGAGGCGCTCGCCGCCGCGGTGGCCGCCGGCGACCTCGCCGCCATCGGCGCCCTCGCAACCGCCTCGGCGCGCCGCAACCAGCACCGCCTGCGCCATCCCGCCCTCGACGCCGCCCTGGCCGTTGCCGCCGGGGCCGGCGCCGCCGGCGTCTGCGCCGCCCACAGCGGCACCCTGCTCGGGCTGCTCTGCGGCTCCGCCGAGCAGGCCTGCCGCGCCGCCGAAAATCTCCGCGACCGCGGCTGGCCGGCCTCGGTCGACCGCGTCTCCGCGCCGGGGGTGACGGTCCAAGTGGCTGCCCAGCTCGCGCAGGGCAGTCGCTCCAGGGGCCCGTGGAGGGGGTAGCACACGGCATCGCCCCAACGCCGCTCCCGGTATCCCCGCCGCCCCAGGGCGATGTCGTGTGCTGAGCGGGGGAGGCGTAGCCTGCCCCCGGTTGAAACCGGAACAGGCGAAGCCGGACCGTGCACCGCAACGAACGGTTCAGAGTGGTCAGCGGGGGACTCGAACCCTCGACCTCGCGGATGTGAACCGCGCGCTCTAACCAACTGAGCTAGCTGACCCTGCCGCCCCGAGGCGCGATTGTACCGTCGAGTACGGGGCGCGAGCGCGTTTGCGTAGGCTGTGACAGCGGCCGGAGGCCCGACCGGCCGGGGAGGGGTGACCGCTCACCCCAGGGGAGGATCGCTGCTGTGGACGTCACCGGCTCCGTCGCGCTCATCACCGGGGGGGCCTCCGGGCTCGGCGCCGCCACCGCCCAGCGGCTGGCCGGCGCGGGGGCGACCGTCGTCATCCTCGACCTGCCCGGCAGTGCCGGCGCCGACCTCGCGGCGACCCTCCCCCACGACGCCCGCTTCATCCCGGCCGACGTCACCGACGCCGAGGCGGTGGCCGGCGCCGTCGCCACCGCCGCCGGGCTCGGCGAGCTCCGGGTGCTGGTCTGCTGCGCGGGGGTGGGCCCGCCCGCCAAGGTGGTCGGACGCGACGGCACCCCGATGCCGCTCCAGCACTTCACCCGCATCCTCGAGATCAACCTGGTCGGCACCTTCAACGCGGTGCGGCTGGCGGCGGCGCGGATGGTCGCGAACGCGCCGAACGACGACGGCGAGCGCGGCGTGGTGGTGATGACCTCCTCGATCGCGGCGTACGACGGCCAGGTCGGGCAGGTTGCCTACTCGGCGAGCAAGGGCGGCATCGTGGGCATGACCCTGCCCCTGGCCCGCGACCTCTCCCGCGACGGCGTGCGCGTGCTCACCATCGCACCCGGCACCTTCGACACCCCGCTGCTCGCCGGCGCTCCCCAGAACGTCCGCGACGCCCGCGGCGCCGCGGTGCCCTTCCCGTCCCGGCTGGGGCGTCCCGACGAGTACGCCGCGCTGGTGGAGTGCATCGTCGGCAACGCCATGCTCAACGGCGAGGTCATCCGCCTCGACGGCGCGATGCGCATGCCACCGCGCTGAGGTTCGGCAGGCGCGGGTCTCGAGACGCTCGAGCACCCCGCCGACGAGCAGGTCGAGCTCGCCGAGCTGGCGGGCCCAGCCGCCGAGCGCATCGCGGCCCTCGTCGGTGACCGCGTAGCAGCGGCGCTGCGGCCCCTCGGTGGAGCGCTGCCAGCGGGAGCTGATCAGCCCCTCGTTCTCCATCGCGTTGAGGGCGCGGTACACGATCGCGGTGTCCGGAGCGGAGCCGCCGAGCCCCTCGAGGCGGTCGCGGAGCTCGTAGCCGTGCCCGGGCTCTCCTCGAGGAGGAGCAGGAGGCACGGCCGGAGGAAGTTGACGGGCGCCCCGCCCAGGCGCGGTTCCGAGGTGATCGCCATGCCCAGAAGCCTCCCCTGCCGGGGAGTGCGGCGTCATCCCGCGGTCGGATGAAAGGCGCGGCGGCCGGGGATGAAGCCGGACCACCCGGATGGGCCCGTCGGCCACCCGTTCGGGTGTGCGCCGGCCTCCATCCGGGTGACGTGCACCTCAGCAGATGCGCGGCAGCGGGTCTCCGATGAGCATGTCGACGACCCGGGTGCCGCCGAAGCCGGTGCGGATGAACACCATCCCCTCCGGCTCCTCGCGGACCTCGCCGATCCGCGCCGCCTCCGCGCCCTCGGGGAGCGAGCGCATCAGCTCGAGGGCGCGATCGGCGTCGGCCTCGGCGACGATCGCGACCAGCACCCCCTCGTTGGCGATGTAGAGCGGCTCGATGCCGAGGATCTCGGCGACGCCGCGCACCTGGTCGTGGACGGGGAGCCTGTCCTCGTCGATGGCCACCGCGAGCCCCGCCTGCTGAGCGATCTCGTTGAGCACCGTGGCGACGCCGCCGCGGGTGGCGTCGCGCATGAAGTGGACGTCGACCCCCGCGTCGAGCAGGGTGGAGACCAGCCCCCAGAGCGGCTGGGTGTCGCTGCGCAGCGACTCGGCCTCGAGGTCGACGTCGCCACGGGCGAGCATCACGGTGCTGCCATGGTCGCCGATGGCGCCGTTGAGCAGCACCACGTCCCCCGGCTTGATCCGCGCGAAGCCGAGCCGCTGGGGCTCGCGCACCAGCCCCACCCCGGTGGTGGTGATGAAGAGCTGGTCGGCCTTGCCCCGGGGCACCACCTTGGTGTCGCCGGTCACGATCGAGACCCCGGCGCGATCGGCGGCGCGGCGCATCGACTCCACCACCCGGCGAAGCAGGCCGATGTCGAGCCCCTCCTCGAGGATGAACGCCGCCGAGAGGCAGAGCGGCTGGGCACCGCCGACGGCGAGGTCGTTGACGGTGCCGTTCACCGCCAGCTCGCCGATGTCCCCCCCGGGGAAGAAGAGCGGGCTGACCACGAAGGAATCGGTGCTCATCGCCAGCCTGGCGCCGTCGAGCCCCGGGATGGTCAGCTGGGCGTTGTCGCCGAGCTGGTCGAGGAGCGGATTGCTGAGCACGTCGGCGAAGAGCGCGGTCACCAGGGTGTGACTCGACTTGCCCCCGGCCCCGTGGCTCATGGTGATCGTGGACTCGCGCAGCGACGGCTTGCGCTTGCGCATCTCGGCGATCCGGGCCAGGACGCGTTGCTCCGGATCGGCGATGCGCGCCGTCGCCGCGCGGATGGCGGCGCCCGTTCCCGAACGTGGCGCCGCCTCCTCCTCGCCCATCAGCCGCGGTCCCCGTTGGCCGCGGCGCCGGCGAGCACGCGCTCGCGCTCGCGGGAGCGCGAGTAGCGGCCGAAGTTGTAGTACGCCGCGCAGGCGCCCTCGCTCGACACCATGCAGGTGCCGATCGGGGTCTCCGGGGTGCAGGCGGTGCCGAACACCTTGCACTCCCAGGGCTTGAGCACGCCCTTGAGCACCTCGCCGCACTGGCACGCCTTGGGATCGGCCACCCGCACACCCGGCACGGTGAAGATCTTCTCGGCGTCGAACTCGGCGAACTCGTCACGGAGCTGCAGAGCGCTCTGGCTGATGAACCCGAGACCGCGCCACTCGAAATGGGGGCGGATGGAGAACACCTTGCCGAGCACCTCGAGCGACTTGGCATTGCCGTCGTCGTGGACGACCCGCTTGTACTGGTTCTCGACCTCGCAGCGACCCTCGAGGATCTGGCGCATCACCATGTGCACGCCCTGGAGGATGTCGAGCGGCTCGAAGCCCACCACCACGACCGGCTTGTTGTAGGTCTGGGTGACGAACTCGTAGGGGCGGATCCCCACCACCGAGGAGACGTGCCCGGGGCCGAGGAAGCCGTCGAGCCGCAGGTCCGGCGAGTCGAGGATCGCCTTCATCGGCGGAATGATGGTGACGTGGTTGCAGAAGACCGAGAAGTTCCTCACCCCCTGGGCCTTCGCGTGCAGCAGGGTGAGCGCGGTCGACGGCGCGGTGGTCTCGAAGCCGATCGCGTAGAAGACGACCTTGCGATCGGGGTTGTCCCTGGCGATCTTCAGCGCGTCGAGGGGCGAGTACACCATGCGCACGTCGGCGCCCTCGGCCTTGGCGTCGAGCAGGCTGCCGTTGCCGCCGGGGACGCGCATCAGGTCGCCGAAGCAGGTGAAGATCACCTCGGGATTGCGGGCCAGGGCGATGCCGTCGTCGAGCCGCCCCATCGGGATGACGCAGACCGGGCAGCCGGGCCCGTGGACCAGTTCGACGTTGCTCGGCAGCAGGTCCTCGATGCCGTACTTGAAGATCGTGTGGGTGTGACCGCCGCACACCTCCATGATCTTCCAGTGCTTGTCACCGGACTCCTCGGCGATCTTCGCGCCCAGGGCGCGCGCCAGGTCGGCGTCGCGGAACTCGTCAGCGAACTTCATGGACGGCGACCTCCGGTGTCACGGTGAGAACGGTTCCGTCCGGGGCGGACAGGTCGAGGGAGACCGATTCTCCGATCGCCTGCAGCTCCTCCTGGTAGGCGGACCCCATCTCGCCGAGGATCCTCAGCTGGTCCTTCGCCTCCTCCTCGCTCACCCTGCTGAGCGCGAAGCCGACGTGCACGAGCACGTAGTCACCCGGCTCGCAGGCATCCGGCCCCACCAGCAGGAGTGTGTTGACCCGCCGTTGCACGCCGCCCAGCTCGACCTTACCGAACATGCGGTCCTCATCGAGGTACTCGACGAGGCGCGCGGGAATGGCTAGGCACATGCCGGTTCCTCCATGTATCGCTGCACCAGCTCCCAGAGAACGTGGTACAGCGTGGTCTGCACCTCCTGGATGCGGTGGACACTGCTGCTTCGCACCACGAAGCAATGGTCGAGCGTCGCGTCGCGAGCCATCCTGCCTCCGTCGTAGCCGGCGATGCCCACGGTGAGCATGCCGCGACGGTGCGCCTCGCGCGACCCACGCAGAACGTTCTCGGAGTTGCCGCTGGTCGACACCCCCACCACCACGTCGCCGGGCCGCCCGAGGGCGATGACCTGGCGGAGGAAGACGTCGTCGAAGCTGACGTCGTTGGCCACCGCGGTGACCACCGCGACGTCGTTGGTCAGCGAGAGTGCCGGGATCGGACGGTGCCCGACCGGCGGGAGCAGGAACTCGGCGACCATGTCGGCGGCGGCGGTCGCGCTGCCCCCGTTGCCGCAGCAGAGCAGCCTGCCCCCGGCGGCGAACCGCGCCGCCATCGCCGCCGCGCAGACCACGATCTCGTCCTCGGACTCGGCGAGCATGCGCTCGCGCAGCCGGTTGCTCTCCGCCGACTTCTCACGCGGCGCCACCGCCAGCTCCTCGAGGACCGCCGCGGACGCCGACGGCTGGGGGCTCAGCATCGGGTAGAGCAGCTGCGAGAAGGCGTCGCGACCGGTGTCGCTCATCCCCTCCCTCCCGCCTTCTCGCCGACCTGCAGGGCGACGCCGCCGTGGACCAGCACGGTGTCGCCGATCTCGACGCCGTCGACGAGCTCGATCGACACCTCCGACAGCCGGCCGTCCTCCAGGCCACGCGCCATGGTGCCGTCCTCGCTCACCCACTCCACCACCACCGGGAAGAGGGCGTCGGCGCAGGTGATGCAGATCTCGTCGTGGCAGGGCTCGCTCACGACCGCCCTCCTGTGGACGGGGCGGTGCCGATGCCCCGGTGGTTGAGGATGATGTGCACCAGCTCCCACAGGATGTGGTACGTCGCCAGGTGGAGCTCCTGGGCGACCAGCGGGTGGGGCTCCTCGACCTCGAAGACGTGGTCGGCGGCCACGCTGCCGTCGTCGGGGCCGTCGAGCAGGGCGATGGTGAGCATGCCCTTCTCGCGGGCGACGTCCAGCCCGCGGGTCACCGCGGGGGAGGCGGGCAGGTCGGCGAAGGCGAGGGCGATGTCGCCGGCGCCCCCGAGCACCTCCAGCTGGTGGGAGAACACCGAGTCGCGGTCGCCGCCGAGCAGGATGCCGGTGACGGTGGCGGAGTCGGTGGTCAGCGAGATCGCGGGGAGGGCGCGGCAGCCGGGCAGGGCGGGGTGGACGTACTCGACCGAGTTGTGCTGGGCGTCGGTGGCGCGGAGCCCGCTCCCGAAGATCAGCAGGGTGCCGCCGTCGAAGAAGCGGTCGGCCATCGCCGAGGCGCAGCCGGCCACCGCCGGGGCGTGGCTCGCGAAGAAGCTCTCGGACGCCCGCATGCTGTGGGCGAAGCGCTCGCGCACCAGCGCCCGGGCGGCGTCGTGCCCGCCGGGGCGCTCGCCGTCGTGGCGCTGCTGGGCGATCATCCCGCCGCCCCCGCGGGCGCCGGCGCCCGGCGCGACCGCGCCGCCGCCACCAGCGCCTGACCCAGGCTGATCCCGCCATCGTTGGCCGGAACAAACCGGTTGCTGTACACCTCGAGTCCGGACTCGCGGAGCAGAGTGTCGACCCGCTCCAGCAGCAGCGCGTTCTGGAAGACGCCGCCGCTCAGGGCCACACGGCGCAGGCCGGTCTGGGTGCAGAGCCTGCCGCAGGCGGCGGTCACCGCAGCGGCCAGGCTCTCGTGGAAGCGGGCCGCGAGCAGCTCCACGGGCACACCCGCGAGCCGGTCGGCGACCAGCCGCCGGATCAGCTCGAGGGTGTCGATGCGCAACGGTTCACCCTGCATCCCCACAGGGTAGCGCCCGGCGTCCCGTGGGTCGATGCCGCACGCCAGGGACTCCAGGCGCATCGCCGCCTCGGCCTCGAAGCTGGAGTGGTGGGCGACTCCGAGCAGGCTGGCGACGGCGTCGAACAGGCGGCCCGCGCTGGTGCTCAGCGGCGCCGCGGTGGGGCTGGCGGCGACCCGCACCACGAGCCGCCAGCGCCGCGCGTCCGGGGCGCCCTCGCCACCGAGCCACTCCGGCGGGGTCTCGCCCGCCAGCCCGGCGGCGCACAGGTACGCGGCGGCCATCCGCCAGCCCTCGCGGGCACAGAGGTCGCCACCCGGCTGGCGCACCGCCAGCAGGTGCCCGGCGCGCTCGAAGTGCGCCTCGTCACAGATGAGGAACTCGCCCCCCCAGATGCCGCCGTCGGTACCGTGGCCGACGCCGTCGAAGGCGACCCCCAGCAACCGTCCGCGGAGCCCGTGCTCGGCCATCACGCTGGCGATGTGGGCGTGGTGGTGCTGCACCCTGACCGGCTCGCCCACGCCCCATTCCGCCGCCCGGCTCTCCGCCAGCGCGGTCGAGGCGTAGTCGGGATGCAGGTCGCACGCGACCACCTGGGGGTGCGCGCCGAAGAGCCGCAGGCAGGTGGTCAGCGACTCCTCGTGGTGGCGCAGGGTCAGCGGGTGGTCGAGGTCGCCGATGTGGGGGCCGACGAAGGCGTCGCCGCCCCGGAGCACGCAGAAGGTGTTCTTGAGGTGGGCGCCGAGGGCGAGCACCTCGGTCTCGCTCTCCTCCAGCGGCGCCGGCAGCGGGCAGTGGCCGCGGGCGCGCCGCACCAGCCGCTCCTCGCCGGCGACCACCCGGGCGACCGAGTCGTCGTAGCGGGCGTGGATGTCGCGGTCGTGGAGCAGGAAGAGGTCGGCGATGCCGCCGAGCCGGTCGAGCGCCTCGTCGTTGTCCTTGGCGATCGGCTCCTCGCTGACGTTGCCGCTGGTCATCACCAGAGGACGCCCGGTATCGGCCAGCAGCAGGTGGTGGAGCGGGGTGTAGGGGAGCATCAGCCCCAGCTCGGCCACCCCCGGGGCCACCCCGCCGGCGAGCGTGCCGGCCCCGGGACGGCGCCGCAGCAGCAGCACCGGCCGCGCCGTGCCCTCGAGGATGGCGGCCTCGGTGTCGCTCACCTCGCAGAGCTCGCGCGCCGCCGCGAGGTCGGCGACCATCACCGCGAAGGGCTTGGCGGGACGGCGCTTGCGCGCCCGCAGCCGCGCCACCGCGCCCGGGTCGGTGGCGTCGCAGGCGAGCTGGAAGCCGCCCAGGCCCTTGAGCGCGATCACCTCGCCGCCGGCCAGCGCCGCCGCCGCCASGCGCAGGGCGTCGCCCTCGACGGCGGCCCCGCGGGCGTCGGTCAGCCACAGCCGGGGACCGCAGCGTGGGCAGGCGATCGGCTGGGCGTGGAATCGGCGATCGGCCGGGTCGTCGTACTCGGCCCGGCACTCCGCGCACATCGGGAAGTGGCGCATGGTGGTGCGCGGCCGGTCGTAGGGCAGGCTCTCGATGATGGTGAACCGGGGCCCGCAGGCGGTGCAGTTGGTGAACGGATAGCGGTGACGCCGCTGCGCCGGGTCGAGGATCTCGGCGAGGCAGTCGGGACAGGTCGCGGCGTCCGGCGACACCGGCTGGTACTCGCCCTCGACGGCACGGCTCTCGACGATGCGGAAGCCGTCCTCGCCGATCAGCTCGAGGTCGGCGCTCTCGACCGCCGTGATGCGGGCGAGCCGCGGCGGCCGGGTGCGCAGCTCGTCGACGAAGGCGTCGACACCGGCGGGCGGCCCCTCGACCTCGATGAGCACCGCCCCGGAGGTGTTGCACACCGTCCCGGCGAGCCGGTGGCGGTGGGCGAGCTCCCACACGAAGGGCCGGAACCCGACCCCCTGCACCACCCCGCGGACGCGCAGGCGTCGTCGTACGGACGCCGCAGCGCCGCACACCGGGGACGTGATCCGCGCCGTCACCGCCTGCATCCATCGCCCCTCGGCCCAGGAGGAGGGAGCGGCCACGCCACCCGTCGTGACGTGGCCGCCGCCGTCCGGCTACGCCGCCAGACGCTCCTCGATCAGTCCGGAGACCAGGTTCACAACAGTGGCGACCTCACGCCGCCCGGCAAGGCCACCGATCGTGGCCATGATGTCGTTGTAGCGCTCTCGACCGGCCTTCGCCCCCAGGATGTAGGCGACCCCGAAGAGCAGAGCCTTCTCGAACATGGAATGTTCCTCCGTGGTCCGTGACCGAACTCGAGCTACATGCCCTTCAGTTCGAAGTAGCGCTTGATGTCGGACGAGCTGAGAACCGCCGCAGCAAGCGCGCCCAGGATGACCCACTGCGCAACCGCCTTCAGCGCGCTGCTCTGCCCACCAATCTGCAACGACATGGTCCTGCCTCCTTGCTCTCTGGTCCTTCTCGATTCCGGGATCCGCACCCCCGAGGTCACGGATCGTCAGTGTCAGGTGGTGCCTCCCACCGCGTGGGTGTGTTCATGGTCGTGGTCGTGCTCGTGCTCGGGCTCGACGATCTCGGTGCCGGGCCGGCGGATGATGGTCGGCGGGTCGCCGGCCAGCTCCACCTCGTCGAGCAGCACCTCGCCGCCGCCGAGCATCTCGATGGTGCCGGCGCCGCACGCCGGGCATCCGATCGGCTCCTCGTTGGTGCGGCTCTCGACTCCGCAGGAGCTGCATCGCACCCGCACCGGCAGGTGCGCGATCTCCAGCGTCGCCGTCGCCGCCACCGTCCCCTCCGCGACCAGCCGGAAACCGAACTCCAGGCTGTCGGGCACGACCCGCTGCAGGGCCCCGATGCTCACCCGCACGCGGCTCACCGGGCGATCCCCGGCGACACCGAGGACGGTGGCCAGCAGGCCCTCGCTGAGACCGAGCTCGTGCATGCTCAGGCTCCCTGTGCGGCGGCCGCCGCACGGTCGAGGGCCTCGGCGACGACCTGCTCGACCATCTCGATCGCGCCGGGGATCGCGGCCGCCACCGGCTCGCTCAGGCCCATCTGCCCGAGCTCCGGGGGACCGAAGGTCGCCGGCTCGCATCCCACCACCAGCACCCGTCCCGGCGGCTGCTCACCCATCGCGCGGATGAGGTGGAACACCGCGCCCGGGGTCATCGAGTGCGCCTGGATCTCGGGGGTCTCTCCATTCACGGGCGGGCTGGTGTCCGCCTCGATGAGGTAGAGGGTGCCGGGCGGGCCGCCCTGCTGGGTGGCGTCGACCAGCACCACGACCTCGTTCTTCTCGAGCATCGCGTAGGCGAGGTCGAAACCGCGGATCCCGAAGTCGACGACGCGAACGCCGTCGGGCACCGGGCGCCGGAGCAGGTGCTGGACGACCTCGACGCCGAAGGCGTCGTCGCCGAGGAAGATGTTGCCGATGCCGGCGACGAGGATGCGGGGCGAGCTCATTGCGGCGACGCCCCCCCGTCGACGAACGTCCCCTCGGCGGGCTCGACGTCGTCCATCTTGAAGTAGAAGCGGTGCCCGACCATCTTGGCGAGGCCCAGGTCGCGACCGGGGTCGTCGTCGAGCACCACGGCCAGATGCACGGTGTCCTCGAAGTCGACCTCGATGGACTCGATCACCGCGAGCTTGCCGCGCAGCGCGATGTCCATGATGTCGGCGCGGCCCTTGGGAACCAGGCGCACCCGGTCACCCACCTTGAGGGACATGTCGCCGCTGTGCACCGACTCCTTGACCGGATGAGTGGCGAACGGGTCCCACTCGTCGATGCCCTCCCACGGATCACGCTCACCCATGTCAGTGGCGCCGCAGCTCGCGGATGGTGCCGTGGAGCTTCATCATCTGGTCCTGCGTCATGTTCTCGGTGCGCTCGAGCATGGCCCGGGTTCGGGGGTCGGCCGCCCGCATCTCCTCCTTCTCCGCGTCGGTGAGGGTGAGGATGCTGAGGGTGAGCAGCTCGTCGATCTCGCGGGAGTCGAAGAGGTCGCCCGGGCTCTCCGGGGCGATCTGGACATGGTCCTCGAGGATGATCGGCGAGGCGAGCACGGTGTCGTTGTCGCCGGGGTCGCCGATGAGGACCGGCCACATGCCGGTGTTCACGCACGCCGAGGCCGCCGCCGCCGCGTGCTCGGGGGGGTCGGCGAGGGACAGCCAGTGGCCGCCCTCGATGCCGAGCAGGGCGTGGGTGGAGACCAGCGAGTGGTGCATGGCACGCTCGCGGTCGCGGTCTCCGACCTCGTAGGGGGTGACGTTGGCGACCCGGACCCGCACCCGGCGCAGCTCGCCCTCGAGCCGCTCGGCGCTCACCTCGAGCTCGACGTGGAGATCCTCGTGGTCGCGCACCACCACCCCGACCACCTCCCCCTCGGGGCTGGTGATGGCCTCGTAGGTGCGGCCCGCGGCCACCACCACCTCGGTCTGCACCGGGGCGTCGCAGAGGTCGCCGCAGCGATGGCGGCCGGCGTCGAGCTCGCGCTCGGTGGCCTCCTCCCACGGACGGTGGGTGGTGGGACCGACCTTCAGCTCGGGCACCAGGGTGTACTCGGGGACGTCGGGCAGCTCCGCCAGCTGCGGCTCGATCCGGCCGATGGTCCGCACCAGCACGTGGAGGAAGCGCAGCTTCGCCTCGACGGCGGCGTCGTCGCCGCCCTCCAGCAGGCACTCGGTCTGGGCCACCCAGGGGTCGGTGCCCCCGGACGCCTCGCCATAGGCCCGCGGATAGACGCCACCGAAGGTCCAGCGGATCTGGTTCTTGATGGCCGTCGGGCTGTACGGATAGAGGATGTAGCCTTCGTAGAGGGTGGCACGCACCAGGCGGTCGACGACCTGCTGGTTCACGGCACCGGCTCGTCGGGGATGTTGGTGATGCGCATCCGCGCCGTCCCCGGGGCCCCGACCGGGCTCCCGTTGGCGACCGGCGCATCCGCCTCGCCGGCGAGCAGAGCGCTGATCGTCTCCTCCCAGCTGGAGAGGGAGTTGCGTGCCTTGTACCGGTAGAGCCGGTCGAAGACGTCGCGCCGCAGGGTGAGCCAGTTGTCGTCGGGGTAATGCTCGTCGATCATCTGCTTCCACACCTTGAGCGGCATGCGGAAGAAGGCCTCGCGGTCCCAGGGGATCTTGGCGATCTGCAGGTTGCCGTTCTCGGCCTGGTAGAAGACGGTGCCGCTGAACTGGAAGGCGAGTGGCACCTCACCGTCCTCGAGGGCGTGGAAGTACTTCACCCACGCCAGCCCGAGGTCGAAGCTGGAGGGCACCCGCACGTCGCACTCGATGGTGCCGGTGAAGCGCTGCACCTGGGTGGTGGCGAGCGCCAGCACCATGGTGCGCACCGTCTTCGCATAGCGGTGGGGCTCGCCGAACAGGTCGAGGAGCGCCTCCTGCTCGCGCTTGTCCTTGTAGCGCCGCCGGGCCGCCTCGATCTGGATCTGCGACTCCAGGGTGACCGCGTCCACAGGCACGCCGGCATGCTCGGTGATCCGCAGCCGGAAGGAGAGCAGCGGCACCACGCCACGGGCGACGCTGACGTCCAGCACCTCGAAGTCGAGCTCGGGGATCACGGTGTGCTCCGGCGCGGTCACGCCGTCCCCCCATGCTCGTCGGCCCGCATGCGAAGGCCGTTGAAGAAGTCGTTGATGCGGTCGAGCGCCTGCTTGCCGCCGCTGAAGCCGCGCCAGTGGACCCGGATCAGGCCCACCAGCTCGAAGCAGGCGTCGATGGGCACGAGGAAGTACTCGTGGTCGTGGGGCTCCTCGTCGGTGGTCTCGTGGCTCTCGCCGGCGCGGTTCACCAGCAGCGCCTCGACGTCGGGCTCCATCTCGGCGAGGATCGGGTTCTGCTCGATCAGCTCCTCCCAGCCCTCGAGGGTCAGGAGCGACTCGGTCGCCCCCGCGGGGCTCGGATAGTGGCAGTGGATCCCGCCGTCACCACCGGTGGTGAGGAAGGCCATGTTCACGGGGATGGCGAGCGCCTCCCACTGATCGTCGCTCATCTCGAAGTCGAGGAGGGCGAGGTAGCGGCGGGGGACCCGCTTGTGCTCGGCCCGCGCGCTCCGCACGTCGGTGATCACCGCGCACGCCGCGCAGGAGCACGACAGCTGCCGCTTCTGGACGTTGTACAGGTGCTCGTGGTCGTCGGGAAGGCCGACCCCACAGAGCTCGCACCGCTCCTGCTGGGTCTCCTCCCGTCGCTTGGAGATGCGCCGAAGGGCGGCGATGGACGAGGCGGAACCCTCTCCGCTCGCCGCTCCGTTGCCGCCGTCGCTGCCTCCGCCCACGGGCACCTGGGGGCTCTCTGGTTGGGTCACCGCACTCCCGCCGGAATGGCGACGCGGACGCCCCCGTCCTGCTCGAGCAGGGGAAGGGGCTCCAGCCGCGTCGCGCCCTCGGTGCACCGTCCGGCACCGCGCACATCGTACTGACGCGAGCACGCCGAACACACCAGGTTGCCCGCGGCTATCCAGGCGCTCTCCAGCGGATCACCGCACCCCGGGCAGGGCGCGCGGTAGGCATACAGGTTGCCCGCGAGGCGGCAGAGCACCAGCGGGACACCGTCGATCACGAGCCGGCGAAGCTCGCCGGGGGCCACTGTCTCGCCACCGCGGACCCGGGTCCACACGCCGGCCACGGGGGCGGCGGGCTGACGGGGCAGCGGCGGCGGAGCCCCCATCATGGGGAGCGCGACGAGGCCCGCACCCGGCCTCGGCGGGGGAGGGGTCACCCCCTCGGCGGTGATCTCGAGGACGTCGGGCGCGGCGGCCATGATGGCCTCCTCGATCGCCGTCTTCAGGGTCGCGGCCGAGGAGGGGCAGCCCTTGCAGCTGCCCTCGAGGCGGAGCCGCACCACGCCGTCGTCGACGCCGAGCAGCTCCACGTTGCCACCATGCGAGGCGAGGTAGGGCCGGACCGTCTCCAGCGCTCCCGCCACGCGGGTGGTGATGTCGACCGGATGGAGCCCGTGCAGCATGAGCACGTTCCCCACCCGGTCGTCACCGGCGAAGGAGGCGAGCAGGGCCGACCCCTGCTCGCCCGCCTGTTCCACGATCAGTTCCAGCATCCGGTCGAGGGCAAGCCCGTGGAGCTCCAGGATCGCCTGGATGGCCTCCATGGTCGTGGCCCTCGCGGCCGGATCGGGCAGCGCATCGAGCTCCGCGATCAGGCTCTCGATCTGTCCTACCCGGTCTGTGGCCTCCCCGGTAACGCTGGCACTGATACTCATGTTCCTGAGCTCTAGAGCTCCTGGATTCCGAAGGTCGGCGAATGCCGCTGCTGGA
>JRHI01000949.1_pt1 | contig 27928 bp, 25 predicted proteins | sample 215371 | NCBI WGS metagenome assembly JRHI01 (sample SAMN02929681, study PRJNA255918) | sediment metagenome | biome: cave system; feature: Ice Cave; material: Sediment; isolation source: sediment from deep within a dark volcanic ice cave with no known source of... ...
GCACCCCACCCCTCCCCGACCGCGACCCTCCCTGCCATACCCGCCCCACTCACACCAAGCGTTGCAGCCCCGCGCCCGGCGACGGCGCGGCCGGACACCGATCGGTGATGCACTTACCGGATGCACCAGTTAGAGCTGGAAGGTAAGCCCCTCTCGCCCGTGGACCGTGCCCGTCGAGTCGCCGCCTACCTCAACCAGCAGAATTCTCCTGCGACCCGGAACGGTGGATCGGAGACAATCCTGGCCGCCAGGGAGCGGAGAGGCTCGGGCATCGTCGGCCCGGGACGAGGGCGCGGCACGCGGTGCCCCGACGGACGAAACCCGAACCGGTCGCCTGACCCTGCACGGTGGCGGAGCGGCGGGCTTGATCTGCTTGAAAGGGTGGTCTGATGGACGAATCGAACGGGGTAGGAACGCGGCGGTTGATCAATCAGGAGGTGCGCGCGATCTGGAACCAGAACGCCGCCTACTGGGACGAGAAGATGGGCGAGGGAAACAGCTTTCACAGGGAGTTGGTGCGGCCGGCGGCGGAGCGCCTGCTGACGCTGCAACCCGACGAGACGGTGTTGGAGATTGCCTGCGGCAACGGACAGTTCGCCCGGCAAATGGCGGAGGCCGGCGTGCAGGTCGTCGCGACCGATCTCAGCGAGGCACTGGTCGAGATCGCCCGGGCGCGGACGGCGGAGCGCCTCGATCTGGCGGGGCGAATCGAGTTCCGCGTGGTCGACGGGACGGACAAGGCGGCGCTGCTGGCGCTCGGCGCGGGGCGGTTCGATGCGGCGGTCTGCACTATGGCGCTGATGGACATGGCCGAGATCGACCCGCTGCTCGGCGCGCTGCCGCGCCTGCTGAAGCCGGCGGGCCGCTTCGTCTTCACGATCATGCACCCGTGCTTCAACAGTATGGGCACGCACTTGTGCATGGAAGAGCAGGACCACGGAGGCGAGTTGATCGTCACTCCATCGGTGCGGGTGGTGCGCTACCTCGGGGTCGGCGCGACGAAAGGGCTGGCGATGATCGGGCAGCCGGCGCCGCAGTGGTACTTCCACCGGCCGCTGCACGAGCTGCTCGGCGCCTGCTTCGCAGCGGGGTTTGTGCTCGACGGTCTGGAGGAGCCGGCATTTGCCTCGGCCACGCCGTCGGACCGGGTCTTTGGCTGGAGCAACTTCAGCGAGATTCCGCCGATGCTGGCGGCGCGGTTGCGCCTCGCCCTCCGACCAGGCAGGATTGACGGCTCGTAGGGTACTCCGGCACCCCGCCACCGACGTCGGATGGCCGCCCTCCGGGCACCGCTGGGGGTGAGGCTCAACGCCACGGATCAGGGTATGAGCCTCGCATACGCCCGCACCGGGAACGTGCCGAAGCCCTTCACTTTGACGGGGACGGCGGAGAAGTGAAAACCCGTGATCGGGAGCTGGTCCAGCCCGGTCAGATGCTCGACGATCGGGATCTCGGCACCGAGCAAGGTCGTGTGGACGGGGCGCCGGCCGTCGCCGGTGTCGTCGATGTTGTACGAGTCGATGCCGACGAGGACGACGCCTGATTGCACGAGGTAGGTGGCGGCGTCCGCGGTGAGGAACGGGTGGCCGTCGAAGTACTGGTCGGTCCGCCAGTGGGTGGCCCAGCCCGTGTGGACGAGGACGGCCTTGCCGCCGACGTCCATGGTGGCAAACGCGTCGGCGGCGATCGTCCGTCCTGTCATGCCGGTGACGCGGACGACCACGCCGTCGAGGTCCGCGAGTGAGACGAGGTCGAGCGCGGCAAGGTCCTTCCCATCGGCGAATCGATGGAACGGGCTGTCAAGATAGGTGCCCTGACATCCGGACGTAACTCAGGATTGGGCCGTGGGGCGGCCGAGGATGGCGGCGATCCGGGGTGGGAGGCTGCCGTGGCGGCACTCTTCATCGTGCAGGACGGCCTCGGTGGCGAGGTGATCGAGCAACCGGCGCAGCCCCCGGCTCAGCACGATCTTCCCTGGCGGGCGGTTGGGGCGATCCTCGCCGCCCCCGAGTCGGCGCAGGAGGCGGACCTCCCCCCACTCCAGCGTCACGCCCAGGTCGAAGAGGAAGCCGGCCGCCACCCATCCCAGCGCCACGAGCAGACGCACCGCGTCGTAGGCCAGGACCCGCACGTCCTCCCAGCCCAGGCAGGTCTTGCCGACCTTGCAGGCGTCCTCGATCGCCCATCGCTGGCAGTCCATCCGGAAGATCCGCACCGCGTCCGCGGCGGTCTCCACCGGATGGTCGGTCAGCAGCCACCACGGCTCGGAGGCGACCTTTTCCAGGCGGACCTCGACCAGCCAGCACGGCCGCGCCTGCTCCGGTCCCGCCTCGGTCGTCCGCAGCCCCGCCCGCCAGCGGACGATCAGCGGTGCCGACGCGATGGCCGCGGTCACCGGCTGCCGTTTCGGCCGTGGCTGCCCCGTCTTGCGGACCACCAACTCCGCCGCGACCCGAGCCAACGGCCGGAGATCCGCGGCCACGTCCTGCAGCTGGCAGGCCCTCCCGTCGCGCCGCTCCACCCAGCGGTCGCGGTGGAACAGGCGGCAGACCAGCGACCAGCTCTGCCCCCAGACCTCGCCCCAGACGGCGGCATCGTCGAAGCCGCTGTCCAGAATCGCGGTGACCGCCCCGCCGTCCGCCGCGAGCGGCGCCAGCGCCGCCCCCACCGACCGGATCGCCACCCGCGTCTCGGCCGGCTCGCTGACGAAATCAGGGGCGGCGCTGCGAAAGAGGCGGTGGGAGAGCAGTCCCCGCCGACCCTCGCTCCCCAGCCCGAGCGCGTGCAGGGTGCGGTAGCCGTTGCCCGTCCCCGTGCCCTGCAACCGTTTGACCCGTTGCCGGTGCTCCATCGTCTCGGCGTGCGGCGTGCGCCGGTCAGACCCGTCGAAGATCACCCACAGGTCGCGCTCCTCCCGCAACCGCGCCACCCCGTGCGTCTGCAGCGTGGCGCACCGTCGGTCGGGATCCAACTCGGAGCGCGTGGTCGTCTCCCCGGAGAGCAGGCGCCGGACCCGCTGCTCACCGTGCCGCGCGGCGGCCAGCTCCGGGGGAAAAAGCGGCGATCCGGCTGACCACGCGACCCTCGCTGGCGACGATCCCCCGCCCCGTCCCGGCCAGCAGCCGGGCCGTGCGTCGGTCGCCGGTCAGGTCCAGGACGGGGGCCAGGTAGGCATCGAGGCGGTCGGCTTCGCGCGGGATCAGCTCCATCGGGGGCTCCTCATCACGAACCACGGCAAGCCCTCGATTCTCCCACACCCGAGTTACGTCCGGATGTCAGAGGTGCGGGGTTGACGTTCCGCGGTCAGTGAGATAGGTCCGTCATTCAGCCTACCCCGGCACTTGACGTGCCGGGCTCAACCGACAAAGCCCCTCCGGGGCTCGGAGCCCGCCACCGTGAGCATGCGGGTTCCGGTATGGGGTGCAGCACGCAGCGCTCCAACCAATAAAGCCCGAACAGATCGCCTAATCCCGCACTAGCCGGCGGCAGCCTTCCGGGCAGGGGCGAGATCGAGGGACCTGCCTGCGATGACGGTCGCGGCGAGGTCGCTGAAGGCATCGAGGGACATCGCGCCGAGGTCCTCGCCGGTGCGGAGGCGGACGGCGACGGCGTTGTTGTCGACCTCGCGTTTGCCGACGACGAGCATGTACGGAATCTTCTGGAGCTGGGCGTTGCGGATCTTGGCCTGCATGCGATCCCCCTGGTCGTCGACAGTGACGCGCAGGCCGCGCTCGCGGAGGCGGGCTTCGATGACGCGGGCGAACTCGATTTGGTGGTCGGTAATCGGGATGACGGCCACCTGGATCGGGGCGAGCCAGACCGGGAAGGCGCCGGCGTAGTGCTCGATGAGACCGCCGACGAAGCGCTCCATCGAGCCGAGCAGCGTCCGATGGATCATGACCGCGCGATGGCGCTCGCCGTCCTCGCCGATGTAGTTGACGTCGAAGCGCTCGGGCAGGTTGAAGTCGAGCTGGATCGTGGGGCCGGTCCATTCGCGGCCGAGCGCATCGACCCATTTGATGTCGACCTTCGGCCCGTAGAACGCGCCGCCGCCCTCGTCGATCTTGTACGAAAGACCGCGGTTTTCCATGGCCTGGCGGAGACGGTCGGTCGCACGCTGCCAGGTCGTGTCGTCGCCGATCGCCTTTTCGGGTCGGGTGGCGAGGTAGGCCTGGAAGCGGTAGCCGAAGACGGCGGCCATGTGTTCGGCGAGCTCGACGACGCCGCGGACCTCGGCGACGACCTGGTCGGGCATGCAGAAGATATGGGCGTCGTCTTGCGTGAAGCCGCGGACGCGGAGCATGCCGTGGAGCGTGCCGGACCGCTCGTAGCGGTAGACCGTGCCCAGCTCGGCGAGGCGGATCGGCAGGTCGCGGTAGGAGCGGACCTGGCTCTTGAAGATCATGATGTGGCCGGGGCAGTTCATCGGTTTCAGGTAATAATCGACGTCTTCGATCGACATCGGGGAGTACATGTTCTCCCGGTACGTTTCCAGGTGGCCTGAGGTTTGGTAGATCTTCTCGGACGCGATGTGGGGCGTGTAGACGAGGTCGTAGCCGCGGGCGATCTGTTCCTTCTGCTCGAATTGCTCGATCAGGAAACGGACCATCGCGCCCTTCGGGTGCCAGAGGATGAGACCGGGACCGATCTCCTCGGAGACCGAAAAGAGATCCAGGTCACGGCCCAAGCGGCGGTGGTCGCGCCGGTGCGCTTCTTCCAGCCGTTGCAGGTGGTCGTCCAATGCTTCCTGGGTCGGCCAGGCCGTGCCGTAGATGCGCTGCAGCATCGGGCGCTTCTCGTCGCCGCGCCAGTAGGCGCCGGCGATCGACTGGAGCTTGAACGGACCGATGTCCGCCGTCGTGGCAACGTGCGGGCCGCGGCAGAGGTCGAGGAAGTGCCCCTGTCGGTAGGTGGTGATGACCTCGCCGGGCGGGAAGCTCTCGATCAGCTCGACCTTGTACGGATCCGCCTGGAAGGTCTTGAGTGCGTCCTCGCGGGTGACCGTCTCGCAGACGAACGGCTCCGCGGCTGCCTGGTGGACGTGCATCCGCTGCTCGATCTCGCTCAAATCGTCGGGGCTGAGCGGACGCGGGAGGTCGATGTCGTAGTAGAAGCCGTTCTCGATGGCGGGCCCGATGGCGAACTTGGCGTCGGGAAAGATCTCCTGAACGGCCTCAGCCATCAGGTGGGCGCAGGAGTGCCGCATCCGGGCGAGCTCGTAGGCGCGCGCGTCGTCCGGCGAGAACGCGATATCCATGTCCTCTCGTGTTTCGGCGATCTCGACGTCGGCCATGGGTGCCTCCTTTGCGATCCGGGAGTCAGGAGCCGGTGGCCAGTGGGAAACGCCGCGACGGGATGACTCCCGCGGCCGCGCCGTCGGATTTGGCGATCCGTTCTGGCCGCCCCCCTCCGGCGATCGACGCTCGGCCATCGCCTCCAATAAAACGGTCCGCGTCCCGGTGAGGGACGTCGGACCGACGTGGTTCCACCCTGCTTCCGACTCGGACCGTTGTGGTCAAGCCGCTCGTAATTGCCGGTAACGGGGCGGACCGGACCGGTCTACTGGCGCAGGGCGCGTTCGGCGGTCAGCTCGCAGGTGGTGTTCTCCGCCTCGCAACCGGGCCATCGTCGCAGCCAGGGGACGGCTTCTCTGACGGATGGACGGCGGATACTCTGCCTGGTCGGCGCGGTCAAGCGATTCGATTGTCGCTCGAAGCATAGGCAGGCGGAGGCTGGGTGTCAAACGCCGCGGGGAGAGAGCGAAAAGGGCTCCGTTGAGCACGAAGTTTAACACCGGTCCGTGCGCCCGTGCGGCGGGGCTGTGCCAGCTCATGAAACTGACAACTTGACTCGGTTTGCCTGGCGGCCGGGCGTGATTCATCACGCTCCTCCGACAATCATTCCCGGCCGCATCCGGTGGGCGATCAATTGGTCGACGGCGGGACCCTCGGAGGGCCGGCCGAGGACGTCGTCTTGGCCATGGTGCGGCGGGTGGCCGCGGTTGGGCCGCGGAGAACGCTGGTGAGGACGCCGGCAACAATGATCAGCGCGGCAACGACAACGGGGGCGAGGAGACTGGCGCCGCTGCCTGTGCCGTTGCCAGGCAATGGATCGTTCCCGGTTGCCGCTTGGACCGGCGCTGGGGAGGCGGACGAGCCGGCACCGAAGCCCAACGCGGAGAGGTTGCTCGGATTCAGGGCGACACCGAGGGAGGCGCCGGGACTGGCAGCGGCGATCACGCGGGCGGCGTCGGGGTCGCGAAAGGAGAGGACCTCGCCGGTGATCGGTTTCTGGGCATTCAGCCGCGCGGCCTTCTGATCGAACGCGTAGTTGAGCAGGACGCGGTTGTCGTCGTACCAGTCGTTCGGGGCGACGCCGTTGAGGGTGACCGAGATCATCGTGCTGCCGTCGCGGCGGGCGACCTCGATCAGGCAGTAGCCTGCGTCGTCGTCGTAGCCGGTCTTGCCGCCGATCAGGCCGGGAAATCCGAGATTGAGCATCTTGTTCGTGTTCGTCACGTCGTAGGCGCCGTTCGGGGTGGTGTATTCGGGGGTCGAGATCAGGTTGACGAAGACGGAACTTTGGAGCGCGTAACGGGTGAACGTGGCCAGGTCATGGGCGGATGAGTAGTGGCCTTTGACACCCCAGCCGTGAGGGTTCATGAGGTGGGTTTCGGTCAGACCCATATTCTTGACGCGGTCATTCATGTACCCGACGTACCGGGCGACGGCCTGCTCGTCGCTGTCCCCGGGCTGATAGCCAAGGGCGCGGGCGATCGCATGGGCGGCATCGTTGCCCGACGGCAGCATCATGCCGTAGAGGAGATCTTTCAGCGTGAAGGTCTCGCCAGAGCCGAAGCCCATCCGGGTTGACGAGTTGTCGAAGACATCGGAGGCGTGGGTGGTGATGGGTCGCCCGAGGTCGCCGCGTTGGAGGGCTTCGATCGTCGTGAAGACCTTGGTCAAACTGGCGATGGCGACCTCGTCGTGGGCGGCGCGCTGGGCGAACACCTCGCCGGTGTCGGCATCGATCACAATGTAGTGCTTGGAGGTGATCCGAAGCGCGGGGACTTCCTGGGCCGCGGCCGGGCGCGACGCCAAGACAAGCAGCGGCAGGAGCAGCAGTCCCGCCGACCACCGTCGGCGCAGCGGGCGTCCCGGTTGATCGCGGCGACGGGCGAGCGTGAACAATCGGTGCTCCGACGACGGACGCGAGGCGGCGCAGGGTCCAGCGGCTTGCGCTCGCGCGTTCATGCACGATGATCGGTCGATGGTAGCCAGGAGTGGCAGCAAGCGTCAACCCGCGCCTTGTCTTTGTGTCAGTGCCGAGATCGACTGACGCGTCGGTGGACGAACGCGCGGACCGCGCGTTCGCGGCGCACCTGCGCGCCTTGGTGGGCGGACGTCCACCCCACGGGACGATGTGCGTTAGCGGCCCGGCCCGGCTCTCCGGTTCTCGAGTCAGCACCACGCCTGGCGGTGCGGGGACCGCTTCGGAGGTTGCCCAGCTCACCTTTGTGAACGTGCTGGCAAGGCTTGACAGGAATGCTGCTCTTGGCATAGAGTGCTGTCTACTGGTCAACCACTCAACCACTCAACCACTCGACCACCGACGGCGACCATCGTTGGCCCCGCGGTCTTGGCTCATAACAGCGGGCTGGGCCGACCCGAGCGGCGTATCCATCGCCACGGCGCGATCGTCCCGTCGGGGGGCCGGAGGCAAGCGTGCTCTGTGAGACGGACGTTCGCGTCGACCACGTCGCGATTCTGGTGCGAGACATCGACCAGTCGCTTCCGTATTACGTCGATCGGCTGTGCCTGCGGTTGATCTCGGACGAGCGCCTGCCTGAGGCCGGCGTCCGTCTGGCCTATCTTGACGCCGGCAACACGATGTTTCAGCTCGTCGAGCCGACGCAGCCGGGACCCTTGCGGGATCATCTCGCGCTTCATGGGGAGGGGCTGCATCACGTCTGCATCGCCGTCCGTGACATCGACGATGCGATCGCGCGGATGGCGCCGGGCGCGGAGATCCGCGTGTCGATGGGCGGTCGCGGCCGGCGCGCCGCGTTCTTACCGGCCGGTCCGGACGGACTGAGGACCGAGTTGACGGAGATCGAGCCGTACGTCGCCAAAGAGGGAGCGTAGCGTGGGTCGGTTGGACGGAAAAATCTGCGTCATTACCGGGGCGGGCAGCGGGATCGCGCGCGGCGCCGCCAGGGCGTTCGTCGCCGAGGGCGCGACCGTCGGAATGATCGACCGCAACGGCGACGCTGTGGAGCAAGCGGCGAGCGAGCTCGGGGCCGCCGCGTTTCCACTCGTGACGGACGTTGCGGACGAGTCGAGCGTGCGGGCGGCCTTTGATGATGTGCGGCGCCGGCACGGGCGGCTTGACGTCCTCTACACCTGCGCGGCAGTGCAATTGATCGGCGAGGACGCGCCCGTCCACGAGCTCGACCTGGCCGTCTGGGAGCGGACGCACTCGGTCAACCTGCGCGGTGTCTTCCTCTCGTGCAAGCACGGCGTGCGGCTGATGATCGATGCCGGGAACGGTGGATCGGTGATCAACTGCGGGTCGCCGACGGGGCTGACCATGTGTGGGGCCGGCTGGCACGCCTACTCGTCCTCGAAGGCGGGCGTGATGGGCCTGACGCGGGTGATGGCGGCCGACTACGCGAAATACGGAATCCGCGTCAACGGGATCGTGCCGGGAACGATTCAGACGTCGCTGACGAAACCGCTCGTCGACGATCCGGTGCAGCGCGCGCATCTGGAAAGCCTGCACCCGGTCGGCCGGATCGGGACGCCGGAAGACATGGCCGGGGTGGCGGTCTTCCTGGCCTCGGACGAGTCGACTTTCGCGACGGGCGCGCACTTTTTCGTCGATGGCGGCATCTCGGTCAGGTAGCGGAGGCGATGGGCGAGACGTTTCGGATCGGACTGACCAGGGACTTTCTCAAGGCCGACGGCACGATCGGTCTGGGGGACATCCAGCTGAGCTTGCTCGACGACAAGCCGGGTGTCGCATGGGAGTTCCTCGCGGAGGATACCCGAGAGCTGCGGCCAGATCAGATCCGCGGCTACGACGCGCTCGGCGTGCTAGCGCCCCGGGTGACGGCCGCGGCGCTCGAAGGTGCCGACCGATTGGCGGTGATCGCTCGGTATGGTGTCGGGTACGACAGCGTGGACGTCGCGGCCTGCACCGCGAACGGCGTCGTCTTGACGATCACCCCCGACGGTGTGCGGCGACCGGTGGCGTCGGCGGTAATGGCGTTCATTCTCGCGCTGAGCCATCGCGTCTTGGAACAGGACCGGGCGACGCGGGCCGGGGAGGGCTGGCAGCGCAAGCTCGACCTGATCGGGTACGGCGTGACCGGCAAGACGCTGGGCTTGATTGGGTTGGGCAACATCGGGAGCGATCTGGTCGGGTTGACCAAGCCGTTCGGGCTGCGGACGATCTCGCACGATCCCTACGTGAACCCACAGCGCGGCGTCGAACTGGGTGTGGAGCTGGTCGACCTCGAAACGCTCCTCCGGCAGGCGGACTACATCGTGGTCCAGTGCGCATTGACGCCTGAAACGCGGCATCTGATCAACGCGGAGCGCATCGCGCTCATGAAGCCGACGGCGTTCCTGATCAATACGGCGCGGGGACCAATCGTCGACCAAGCGGGGCTCTACGAGGCACTCCAGGCGCGGCGGATTCGGGGGGCGGCGCTCGACGTGTTCGAGCAGGAGCCGGTGGATCCGGCTGACCCGCTCCTGGCGCTCGAGAACGTGATCGTGACACCGCACGCCGTCTGTTGGACGGACGAGTGGGTGGCGATCACCGGGCGCAGCGCGCTAGAAAGCATGCTGGCCGTCGCGGGCGGGAACGTGCCGAAGTACGTCGTGAACTGGGACGTCCTCGACTCGCCGATCTTCCAAGACAAGCTGGGCCGGTACCGCCGGCGATTGGAGTCGTGATGCGCGAGAACCACGCGAAGCGAACGCTGGCCGCCGGCGGTGTCTCGGTCGGGACGATGGTCTTCGAGTTCAGCTCGACTGGGATCGGTCGGATCGTCGCGGCGTCGGGCGCCGACTTCGTCGTCTTCGACATGGAGCACACCGGGTGGAGCATCGAGACTATCCGGATGTTGATGGCGACGACGCGCGCGGCGGACACGGTGCCGATGGTGCGCGTGCCGGCGACGCAGTACCACCTGCTGTCGCGTCCGCTCGACGTCGGGTCGATGGGCTTGATGGTGCCGATGGTGGAAGACGAGGCGCAGGCGCGGCTGATCGTGCAGTCGGCCAAATACCCGCCGCTGGGCGGCCGGGGCTGCGCCTTCGGGGTTGCCCATGACGACTACGCGGCAGGCGATGTCTTGGGCAAGATGACGAGCGCGAACGAGGAAGGGATGCTGATCGCCCAGATCGAGACGAAGCGCGGGGTCGACAACGTCGACGCCATCGCGGCAGTCGATGGGATCGACTGCGTCTGGATCGGCCACTTCGATCTGACCGCGTCGCTGGGCATCCCCGCTCAGTTCGACCATCCCGATTTTCAGCGTGCCGTCGACCGCGTGGTCGACGCGGGCAACCGGCACGGAAAGGCGGTTGGGATCATGGCGTCCGGCGTTGCCAACGCGCAGGACTGGCTGAACCGAGGATGCCGGGCCCTCGCCTACTCGGGCGACCTGTGGATCTACGGACAGGCGCTTGCGGAGGGCATCGCCAAGGTCAAAGACCACGCGATGGCGCCGGCGGGGCGCGACCGAGCGTGCGCGTGAGGAGAGCACGGGCGAGCTTGGCGACAGCAATTCGAGCTCGTGGGTTCGCTGGGACCGCGCGCGGGCGCGGCAATCCCGAGCACGGTCCGCAGCGGTGCGGGCCGCTACGGTAAGAAGGAAAGGCGGAGCATGATGGACCAGGAACGGGATCCGAAACACGACGAGATGCTGCGTCAATTCATTGCATCGCGGATGCAGCGCCTGACGTCGGCGAGCATGGACCGGCGCTCGTTCATGAAGCGCGCGGCGGGCGGGGCGGCCGTGGCCGCGGGGGCCGGCTTCGCCGGCCGAATCCTGTCGCCGCAGGCTGCGGCGGCCGCGGCCGCGACGCTCCAGCAGGGCGGTGATTCGGCCGATGCGGCGGTTGCGGCGGCGAAAACGCTCAAGGTCGATAAGCTCACGATCATCTCAGAGTCGGCGCTGCAGGCGGAGGACCCGAAGTCCTTCTCGGGTCCGATGTGGAAGCAGCTGACCGGGATCAACCTCGAGGTGATTGAGAAGCCGTTCGCTGAGTTGTTCCCGACGATGGTGCAGGAGCACATCGGAGCGACCGGGTCGATCGACATCCTGCAGATCGTGCCGGCGTGGCTGGCCGACTTCGTCGAGCAGGGCGTTGCCGAGCCGCTCGACGACTACATCGCCAAGTATATGAACAAGGCCGATTTGGCGGATTTCCACCCACTCTACCGCGACCTCATGAACTACGGTGGCAAGATCTACGGCCTGTTTGACGACGGCGACGTGCTGGTCGGCTATTATCGCAAGGACCTCTTCCAGGACCCAAAGAACAAGGACGCGTTCAAGGCCAAGACCGGCAAGGAGCTGGCGGCGCCGGCGACCTGGGAGGATTACGACGCGATCCAGAGCTTCTTCACGGAGCAGGGTGCCGGCAAGCTCTGGGGTGGTGCGAGCCAGCGCCTGCCGGCTCAGAGCAATCACTGGTTCACCCAGGAGTTCCGGGTCCGAGGCGGCAAATTCTTCAATCCGGACACGATGGACGCGACGCTCGATTCACAGGCCGGCGTCGACACGCTGACCCGGATGCTGAACTCCAACAAGTCGATGCCCAAGGGCGTCGAGACCTGGGGATTCGTCGAGGTGATGAAGGCCTGGCTGGCCGGACAGCTCGCGATGGTGGGCTGCACCTGGCCGCCCTACGGCCGCTTCTCCGAGGACTACGGCAAGGGCACGCAGCAGATGAACTGGGTGCCCCCGTCCCAGGTCTCCGGCAAGGTCGGCTACTTCGTGATGCCGGGCGGCTACTGCCAGATGGCGTCGGGCTTCCTGCTTGGGGTGTCGGCCGACAGCAAGAACAAGGAGGCGGCCTACCTCTACGTCCAGTGGGCAAACAGCCCGAAGATCAGTCTCCAGCGCTGCATGCTGCCCTACTCGCTGCGCGATCCGTACCGCCTGAGCCACTATGCGTCGCCAGAGTACCGCGCGAAATGGGCGAATGCGGGCGAGTACCTCGACACACTCAAGGCGTCGGCCGACAAGGCGCTGCTCGACATCATCATGCCGGGCAACAACGACTTTGAGAACACGCTTGACCAGCTGTGGGGCGACGTCCAAGGCGGCAAGGCGATCAAGGACGCGCTGGCCAACGCGAACAAGAAGTTCAACGACGTGACCGACAAGACCGGGCGCGACAAGGCGAAGGCGGCCTACGCCGAGTACCTCAAGCTTAAGGGCGCCTACCCTCAGGGATAGCTGGTCTCCCTTTCGAACAACCGTCGCACCGGGGATGGCGGGTCGGGCTCGGACTTGGAGCCCGCCCCCGCCGTCCCGCGGGCATCCAGCCGCGGAACTCCGGGAGGCAGCGCGTGGCCATCACCTCGCCCTCGATTCCCCGTCCGACGCAGGCGCGGCGGCGAGGCTTGTTCGGCTCATTCGCCGGGCGGCGGCGTCTGACGGGCTGGTTGATGACGGCGCCGACGATCATCGTCATCGTGGCGTTGACCATTTTCCCGCTCCTGTATTCCCTTGTGTTGAGTTTTCAGAAGTACGATCTTCAGCACCTGAAGGACAAGCACTATATCGGTCTCTCGAATTACAGCAAGGCGCTGCATGACGACCGGGTCTGGACCGCCTTGGAGAACACGGTTGTTCTGGTCTTCGGGGGCATCACGGTCGAATTCCTCCTGGGTTTAGGTCTCGCTTTGGTGTTGGTGGACGAGCTGCGCGGGAAACGGTTCATCCTGCCGGTGTTGATGCTGCCCGTGATGATGGTGCCGGTGATCGTCGCACTCATTTGGCGCATGCTGTGGGACAACCAATACGGTGCCATCAACCAGATGCTCGGCTGGGTCGTCGGGCACGACGTGAATATCATCTGGCTCGCCCACAAGAACACGGCCATGGTGGCCATCCTGATCACGCAAGTCTGGCAGTGGACACCATTCATGTTCCTCGTCCTGCTGGCCGGGCTGGCGGGAGTCAACCCCGATCTGTACGAGGCCGCCTCCTTGGATGGCGCGAGTTGGTGGAACACCCTCCGAGACATTACGCTGCCCAGCTTGCGGCACGTCATCGCCGTCGCGATCCTGTTTCGTGTTCTCGATGCCTTCAAGATCTTTGACTTGATCTTCATGCTCACGCAGGGGCAACCCGGTACGTCGACCGAAACGGTCTCCTGGTACATCTACGACCGAGGACGCAAAGTCTTCGACCTGGGCTACGCGGCCTCCCTGTCCTACCTCTTGATCATCTTTCTGACCGTCCTGGCGACGGTCTACGTCGGGCGCGTGCTGCGCGGAGAGGACCTATGAGGACATTCGCGGAGGTCGCCCCTGGCGCGGGTGCGGTGGACGCTCGGGCGTTTGGGGCGCGGACAGCGACGAGACGGAGCTACCGGCGCCGCAAGCGCATTGTCCGTGCGCTGCGCTACGTCGTCGTGCTCGGCGCGCTGTCGGTCGTGCTCTTGCCGATCTATTGGATCGTGGCGACGGCGGTCAAGACACCGGGCGAGTATCTGAGTCACCCGCCCGTCTGGGTGCCGGCTCACCCAACGCTCAACAACCTGCGCATCATTTGGAATGAGAAGGGTGAACTCGCCTTTAAAAACAGCGTCATCATTGGCATTTCGGCAACTGTTCTGTCGGTGGTGATCGGAAGTCTGGCGGCCTACGGCCTGGCACGCTACAACACCGGCGGACGCCACTTCGCGTTTTGGATCTTGTCGCAGCGGATGATGCCGCCTGTCGTGTTGGTCATCCCGTTCTTCCTGCTGCTGCGTGATCTGGGCCGGGACGTGAGTCCCAGGATCGGCCTGGACGCGCATGCCTCGCTCATCGCGATCTATACGGTGGCCAACTTGCCGTTCGTGATCTGGATGATGCGCAGCTACTTCGCGGGTGTACCCGCCGAAATCGAAGAGAGCGCGTTGGTCGACGGCGCCAGCCGTTTGGGCGTCTTTTGGCGAATCGCGCTGCCGCTGGCGCTGCCTGGTCTGATCGCGACGGCGACCTTCGCCTTCATCTTCAGTTGGACCGAGTTTCTGTTTGCCGTCTCGTTTACCCAGACGAAGGCGGTTACGGTGCCGGTCGTCATCGCGGGGCTGACCGGATCGCAAGGATCGAATTGGGGGCAGGGCGCCGCGCTCGCGACGGTCGCGACCGCTCCGGTCTTCGCCCTTGGCTTGCTGGTCCAAAAACACTTTGTGCGCGGGCTGACGCTCGGCGCGGTCCGAGGCTGACGCTGTGCGTGATCGAGCCGTGGCAAGGCTGGCACTGGGTCCGTCGAGGGTGCGGATGGCGATGGGCGGGTGGGCGGCCACGACGCGCCCTGTGTCTTGGATCGCCGGATGGATCGGGGGGCGAATCGGGATCTGGTGGCCTGCGACTTCGTGCTCAGGAGAGACCGGTGGGTCCCGCATTTCCTGGCTCAGGAGGCGGCGTGGATGAGGGCGGCGCGGGGATGAAGGTCGTCGTGCTCGGCGCCGGACTGATGGGCGCGCAGATTGCCTGCGAGTACGCGCTGGGCGGCCACGAGGTCACCTGCGTCGCGCGGCGGGTCGAGGAGGCCCGCTGGCGGGTCAGGAGCGGTTTCGCGCTCGTCGGTGAGCACCGGCTGGCCGAGGAGCACGCGCTCGGCCCGGCGGCGGGACGGGTGCAGATCACGGACCGTCTGGCGGGCGCGCCGGCGGATGGCGACGTCGTCGTCGAGTCGCTGCCGGAGCAGCTCGACCTGAAGGCGGAGCTGTTGCGCGAGGCGGCCGGGCGGATGCCGGATGCGATTCTCGCGTCGAACACGTCGGCGATTCCGATCACGACGCTGGGAGAAGCGGCGGGCGCGCCAGAGCGGACGGTTGGCACGCATTACTGGAACCCGCCGCTCCTGATGCCGTTGGTCGAGGTGATCAGGGGCGAGGGGACATCCGAGGCGACGGTGGACCGAGTGGTCGCGGCGCTGCGGGCGCTTGGGAAGCGGCCGATCCGAGTCACGCGGGACGTGCCCGGGTTCGTCTGGAACCGGCTGCAGCTGGCGCTGCTGCGCGAGGCGGCGTGGATCGTCGAGAACGGGGTGACGACGCCGGAGGCGGTCGACGAGATCATGCGGGACGGGCTGGCGCGGCGCTGGCGGTTGACCGGCCCGTTCGAGACGGTGGCGCTGGGGGGACCGGAGACGTTCACCCGCGTTGCGGCGAATCTGTTTCCCCATCTCTCGAACGCCTCGGAGCTGCGGGACATCGGACGGTGGCTGGGGCGGACGCCCGAGGAGCTGGCGGCGACCCGGCAGCGACGGGACTCGGGGTTGGTCGAGGAGCTGAGAGCGGATCGCGCGCGGAACCGCACAGGCGACGTGGCGAGTTGATCGGGGCTCAGCTCGAGAGGGAGCAGCCTCGATGGGAAGCGGGACGTGGTGGGCAAGCTGGCGAACATCGATCCGATCAAGCGCGAACCGCTCGCGACGCAGCTAGCGAGGCGACTCGTCGAATACATCCTGTCCGGCGAGGTCGGACCCGGTGACCGGATGCCGTCCGAGCGGCAGCTCGCGGAGGCATTCGGAGTCGGGCGGTCGGCGATGCGCGAGGCGCTCAAGGCGCTATCGCTGATTGGGTTGGTTGACGTCCGCCAGGGCGACGGGACGTATCTGAAAAAGGCCGATTCGGCCCTCCTGCCCCAGGTCATCGAATGGGGGCTGCTCCTCGGCGAGAAGCGGACAATGGACCTGGTCGAGGCGCGACAGCACATCGAGGCGGTGCTGGCGGGTCTGGCCGCGCGACGACGGACGGAGGCCGATCTGGTCCAGCTCCGCGTCCTGTTGGCTCGGATGGAGCGGAGCGCGGGGGACCATGAAGCCTTTGTCGAGGCTGACGTCGCGTTCCATCTCCGTCTCGCTGACGCGGCCGGGAACTCGGTGCTGAAAGACATCCACTCAGGGGTTCAGGCGCTCCTGCGGGCGTGGATCAGCCGGGTCATCGCGACGGCGGAGAGTGCGCTGCCGTCGTACATGGAACATGTGCCGATTCTGGAGGCGGTCGAGCGCGGCGATCCGGCAGCCGCTTCGGCCGCGATGGCGACGCACATGACGTCGGCGGCCGAGCGTCTGCGGCGTGCGTTGCCGTCGGATCCGGTGGCGGCGCCGGATGGATTCGAGGCGGCTCAAGCGCGGGTGGAGAGATTCGAAGAAGGGAGCGAGCGATGAAGGCGGCGATCACGCTGGCGCCGCATGAGGTCGTCGTCGACGACGTTGGCGTCGTGCGGGCGGGAGCGGGGGAGGCGTTGATCCGGGTCGAGCGGGTCGGGATCTGCGGGGGCGACATCCACCTGTACCACGGGCGGCACCCCTACGCGATCTATCCTCGTATTCAAGGGCACGAGCTATCGGGCCGGGTCCTGGAGCTCGCGCCGGATTACGAGGGGCCGGTCTCGGTTGGGGACCGTGTGGCGGTCGAGCCGCTGATCCCGTGCGGAGCGTGCTATCCCTGCCGGATCGGGCGGTCGAACTGCTGCACGCGGTTGAAGGTGCTGGGCGCACACGTCGACGGGGCGTTCCGCGAGCTGATCTCGCTGCCCACCTCGATGCTCTACCAGTCCGGCGATCTTGACGCGGACCAGGCCGCCCTGGTGGAACCGATCTCGATTGCCGTCCAGGTGGTGGCGCGCGGCGCGGTCGCGGCGGGTGAGCAGGTCGTCGTGATGGGCGCCGGCCCGATCGGGGTCGGGGTCTGCCTCGCCGCGGTCGATCGTGGCGCCCGGGTGATGGCGGTCGATAAGCTGCCGTCGCGGTTGGCGATCGCGCGTGCGTTTGGGGCCGAGCAGACGGTGCTCGCCGACGAAGAGGACGTGCTCGAGGCCGTCACGCGTTGGACGAACGGCGACGGCGCGCCGGTGGTCGTCGATGCGGTCGGCGCGCCGGCGGTGATTCGGCAGTGCATCGACCTCGTGGCCAGCGCCGGCCGGGTCGTGATCGTCGGCCTCTCGGACAAAGCGGTCTCCTTGCCGATTATCGACTTCACGCGGAAGGAGCTGACGATCCTCGGCTCCCGGAACAACGCCGGTCTGTTTGGCGATGCGGTCGCGCTCGTGCAGCGGCACCGCGACCGCGTCGCCGGGATGGTCACGCATCACTACCCGCTCGACCGTTTTCCAGAGGCGATCGCCTTCGCGGCGGACCATCCGGAGCGGGCCGAGAAGGTGATGATCGACGTCTGGAATTGAACGAAGGTGGAGATCGAGGTCGACAGATCGCCCGCGATCCCGGCCATGATCGATCGACGAGCGGAATCGCTGGAGACGGATGAGATGGGGACGAAGCCGGCGCCCGAAACGGGCGCGCAGCCGGTGCGAGTGATTCGATACGGTGTCGACGAGCCGCTGCCTGAGCGTCGCGAGCTGCGGGCGGGGCCCATGTCCGCGATCCTGGAGAACGGCGACCTCCGGTACGTCAAGGTGGGCGACGTCGAGGTCGTCCGCCGCCTGTACATGGCGGTGCGCGATCGCGATTGGGACACGATCGAACCGACGTTCACGTCGTTTCGGGTCCAGGCGGGCGGTGACTCGTTCCAGGTGGGGTTCACGGCCGAGCATGTGCGGGGCGACGTCGATTTCGCCTGGGAGGGGACGATCGTGGGGACCCCGGATGGGGTCATCACGTTTGCGATGGACGGCGGGCCGCGAACAAGCTTTTTTCGGAACCGGATCGGTTTCTGCGTGCTTCACCCGATGGCTCTGGCCGGCGTGCCGGTCGAGGTCGAGACGCCGGCGGGACGGGTCGAGGGGGCGTTTCCGGTGCGGATCTCGCCGAACCAGCCGTTTGTCGACATGGTCTCGATCGCCCATGAGGCGGGCCCGGATACGCGCCTGAGTATCCGCTTCGAGGGCGACTTGTTCGAGATGGAGGACCAGCGGAATTGGAGCGACGCCTCATACAAGACGTACTGCACGCCGCTGCGGTTGCCGTACCCGGTGCAAGTCGACCCGGGGCAACGAATCAGCCAGCGGGTGACGATGTCCGCCATCGGGTCGGCCGGCAAGCGGGCGGCCGGAACGGGCGACGCGGCGGATGTTGAGATCGGCACCGAAGCCGTCGCAAGCCTGCCGCCGATCGGCCTTGGCGCGGCGACCCACGGGCGGGCATTGACCGCGTTGGAAACCGAGCGCCTGCGCGTGCTGAGACCGGCGCACCTGCACCTCGGGATCGACCTCGGAGCGGCCGATTGGGGCGAGCGCCTCGGACGAACCGCCGCCGACGCGGCGGCGCTGGGCGCGGCGATCGAGCTGGCGGTGGTCGCCGACGAGGCCGGCGACGGGTTCGACCGGCTGGCGGCCAGGCTTCAGCGTCTGGACGTGGCGGTGGCGCGGATGTTCGTCTTTCCATCGGTCACGCACCCGATCGTCTTCCCCCGGACGGATCTCGCGACCACGGGTCCGGTCCTGGCGCGGATGCGAGCGGCGTTCGAGCGGGCAGGGCTTGACGTGCCGCTGGGCGGGGGGACGCGGGCGTATTTTACGGAGTTGAATCGGGCAGCCGAGACGTTGCCGCTGAGCGAGCTGGCGGTGGTGACCTACACGCTCAACCCGCAGGTGCATGCCTTCGACAACGCGTCGGTGGTCGAGACGCTGGCGGCGCAGCCTGAGACGGTTGCCAGCGCCCGCGCGATCGCGGGGGATCGGCCGCTCGCGGTTGGGCCGGTCACGCTGCGGCCGCCGTTCAATCCGAACGCTACGGGCCCGGCGCCGGACGCCGGCTCCGACGTGCTGCCGCCGGCGGTCGATCCGCGCCAGCTTTCGCTCTTTGGGGCGGGATGGATGGTCGGGAGCATCGGCCGGCTGGCGGGCGCGGGAGTCTCCTCGCTGACCTACTACGAGACGACCGGGTGGCGGGGCGTGATGGAGCGCGCGGAGGGCCTGACGCGGCGCGGCCTCTTTCCGTCGCGACCGGAGCAGCTCTTTCCCCTGTACCACGTCCTGGCCGCGGTCGCCGATTTCCGGGGGGCCAGGGTGCTCCCCGTGCGCCTGCGTGATCCGCTCGCGACCGAGGCGCTGGCGCTGAGGGAGCGTAACCGCGTCCGCATCCTGGTCGCGAGCTTTGCCGACGAATTGAGGAGCGTGACCGTGACCGTGCCTCCGTTGCAGGGAGCGACGGTGCGGTACCTGGACGAAACGAACGCCGAGGCCGGGCAGACCGATCCGGAGTTGCTGACGGCGGACGGGGGCGCGCCGGTGGACGCGACGTCCGGCCATATCAGGCTGGCACTGAGACCGTTTGGCATCGCCCGCATCGATGGACGGCCGGGGGCAGGGTAGGGGATCCGCGGTTTGGTGGAGCGCGCTCGCTCGCGGCCGCGGCAGAGCGATGGCGAGCGCGCGCCGGGAGCTGGCTTTTCCCTGGACCGTGATCTCGGGAGGAAACGATGGGACAGCCGGCAAGCGAGGCGCGGCTCGTGGGGCGGTCGAGCGCCACGTCGGGCGGTCTGAACGGGGCGCTCAAACGCCTGCTGGGGATCGATGAGATCGGCGTCATCGGCGCGCTGGTGGTGATCTGTGTGTTCCTCTCGCTCAGGAGCAGCATCTTTCTGACCTGGTCGAATCTGATCAGCGTGACGCGGCAGGCCTCGTACGTTGGCATCATGGCCGTCGGGATGGTGTTCGTCATTTCGATGGGCGACATCGACCTCTCGGTCGGTCAGGTCTGGATGCTCAGCACGGTGGCGATGGCGATCGCGTTGCGGGAGGGGCACTCGATCTTCATCGCGATCCCGGTCGCGCTGGCGGTCGGGACGGCCTGTGGATTGGCGAACGGTGTCCTGAGTGTGGTGCTGCGGATCCCGACAATCATCGTCACGCTGGGCACATACAGCGTCTACCGGGGTCTCGGTCTGGTCATCACCAAGGCCGCGCCGGTTTCGGGCTACAACCTGAAGACCTGGTTCTTCGATCGCGTTGGTGGCAAGGACGCCGTGCTCCACATCTGGACGAGCGCTTGGGTCATGCTGGCGATGTGCCTAATCGGGTGGGTTCTATTCAGCCATACCGCGTTCGGACGGCGCGTTCAGGCGATCGGCAGCAACCGTCAAGCAGCCCGCTTCTCCGGGATTCGGATTGCCCGCTATCGGATCCTGGTGATGACCCTGATGGGGGCGATCGTCGGCATTGCCTCGGTGGTCGGGCTCGCCTTCAACAGGAATGGGAGCCCGACGGTCGGGCAAGGGACCGAGCTGTCTGTGATCGCGGCGACCATCATCGGGGGTACCGCGCTGACGGGTGGTTCGGGATCGGTGCTCGGCGCGGTGCTTGGCGCGTTCATCATCGCCGTCATTCAGAACGGTCTGGCTCTGCTCCAGGTCGAGCCGAACTGGGCGATCGTGGTCACGGGCATCGTGATCATCGTCGCCGTGACGCTTGACTACCTCATCAAGCGCCGCTAACCGCCCCGCGGTGAGGGGACGGGAACGGAGGGCGCTGGTACCCCGTGCGTCGATCGGAAGGGAGGTGGTGAGCGGGAATCAAACGAGTGTGAAGGTCCAGGATGTTAGCGCGTTGATGCGCGAGGACGGAAACGGAGGAGGACCGCGACGTGAAGCGTATCCATCAGGTACTCGGCTTGGCGATCGGCGCTCTGTTGCTCCTGGCTCCGGCGGCCAGCGCGCAAAACGCGACGCCGGCGGCGGGTGGCGACCACAAGGACATCCGGATCGCCTACGTGCTCCACGGGCTCAACGCGTTCACCGAGCGCATGAAGACGGGCGCCGAGGACGCGGCGAAGGACTACGGCGTCACGCTGCAGGTGTTCGGCGACGCCAGCTTCGACACCCCAACCCACCAGGCGTTTTTCGAGTCGGCAATCCAGAGCAAGTTCAAGGGGATCGCCGTCGTGACCAACCCCGGGAGCCAGTGGATCACCCCGATCCAGGAAGCGATCGACGCGGGGATTCCCGTGATCGGCGCCAATGTCACCGGGCTTGAGACCGGGCTCAAGGCGTGGGTCGGCCAGGATGAGTTCAATTCCGGCGTCATTCTCGGCGGCCAGATGAAGACGCAGCTCGCCGCGGCGGGCAAGACAAGCGGCAAGATTGTGATCGGGATCTGCGCGCCCGCCGCGCAGGTGCTCCAGGATCGCTACCACGGGTTCCAAAAGGCGATGGAGGGCACCGGGTTCCAGGTTTCCCAGGCGTACGAGGTCCTGATCCCGGTGCCGGATAACTACAGCCGCTGGGAGAATCTGGTTGCGGCGAACCCGGACGCCGTCGCGATGGTCGGTCTGTGCTCGATCGACATCCCGAACCTGGCGCAGCTGAAGGAGCGGAACAGCGCGACCTGGCTGGTGGGAGGCTACGACCTCGATCCGCCGACCCTGGAGGCGATCAAGGCCGGGACCGCGGCCGTGACCGTGGGGCAGCAGGAGTACCTGCAGGGATACCTGCCGGTGCGGGCACTGGCGGAGCACCTGATCAACGGCACGCCGATGGTTGCGGGTTGGTTGGAGTGTCCGACGGAGATCGTCGACAAGGCCAACGTCGCGCAATATGTCGCGCGCCAGACCGACAACAAGGTCCAGTACGACTATTACCACAAGTACATCGCCGAGCACTTCGCAAATCTACAGAAGGCGACCCGGCCGTACGACGACCTGCGGCATCCGGGGATGCCGCGCGCGACGCCGACGTCGTAGCGGCTGCTATCCGTCGTTGGGCATCGGGTGCGTTGGGGGCGAGGTTCGCCTTGCCCCCGCGCGCCGCTCTCCGTCGCATACGGTTTCGAGGGGCATGGACATCGCCTCGCGACGTCGGGGTTGGAGACAGGTCGGACCGCTGTGTCTGCCCCGACGGACGCGACGGGCCGTGATGGTCGGAGACTGAGGGGACAGTGCGGATGGCCGAACTGAACCGAGAGCCGGAGATGGTTCGGTTGGAGGGGATCACGAAGCGGTTCGGCGGGGTGACCGCGCTGAACGACGTCAGCTTCGGCATTCGGCGGGGCGAGATCCACGCCGTGGTCGGGGAAAACGGGGCGGGGAAATCGACGCTGATGAAGATGCTGGCCGGCGTTCTGCGGCCGGACCAGGGGACGATCTACCTGCGCGGCGAACCGGTCAGGATTGCTGATCCGCTGCACGCCCGTCAGCTCGGCGTCAGCATCGTGTTCCAAGAGCTCAATCTGTTTCCCCACCTGTCGGTTGCGGCAAACATCTTTGCCAACCGGGAGCTCAACGTTGCCGGGGGGGTGCTCAACCACCGGGCGATGACGACCGCGACGCGGACCGTGCTGGACATGATGGGCGTGCCCCTCGACCCGAACGAGACGGTCGGCCGACTGACCGTGGCTGAAAAGCAGATGGTGGAGATCGCGCGGACGCTCCAGCTCCAATCCGACATCGTCATCATGGACGAGCCGAATTCGGCGCTGAATGCGAGCGAGTCGGAGCGCCTCTTCGAGATTCTGCGGCGGCTACGCGACAAGGGTCTGACCGTGATCTACGTCTCTCATCGGTTGGAAGAGGTCTTCGCCATCTCGGATCGGATCTCCGTGATCCGCGACGGGCGATTCCAGGGCACCTGGAACGTCGGCGACACGTCGATCCCCGAAATCATCGCGGCGATGATCGGGCGGCGCCTGGAGGAGACCTTCCCTAACCGGCCGTCGCTGCCGAACGACAACCCGGTGGTGCTTGAGGTACGCGACCTGAAGATCGGGGAGCGAGTCGGCCCGCTCGGCTTCACGCTGCGGGCGGGCGAGATCCTGGGACTCGCCGGCCTGGAGGGGTCCGGCGTGGACGAGGTCTTCAGGGTGCTGTTCGGTTTGACGCGTCCGACGAGCGGCGAGGTGATCTACCGCGATCGTCACGCCCGGCCAAAGTCGCCGTTCCAGGCGCTCAAGCAGGGCTGGGCGCTGATCCCGGCCAACCGGCGAGACGAGGGGTTGATGACGTCTTGGTCGATTCGGAAGAACACCAGCCTGTCCGTGCTCGACCGCCTCCTCTTCAAGATTGGGGTGATCGACCGCTCGGCGGAGCGGCAGGTCGCGACCGAGTACGTGAAGAAGCTGAACATCGCGACCGACAGCATCGACAAGCGCGTGCTCAACCTCAGTGGCGGCAATCAGCAAAAGGTCGTCGTCGCGAAATGGCTGGCAACCGGACCGACCATCCTAATCCTGCACGACCCGACGCGGGGAGTTGACATCGGCGCCAAGTCGGAGATCTATCATCTCTGCGATCAACTGGCGCGCGAAGGGCTCGCGCTGCTGTTCAGCTCCTCAGAAGTTGAGGAGACGCTCGGCGTCAGCGACCGTGTGCTCGTTCTCTACCGGGGCACGATCATCCGCGAGATCGGGCGGGGCGCCGCGACCAAGGCCGACGTCATGTACTGGGTGGCGGGAGGGGCGACCGCAGGGGAACGCGACGCCGTGGCTTGACCTTCGCCGTTGAGCGGGCAAACCCCAAGACCGACCGGACGGTCACCCCTCGTTCTCCTTGGGGTGGGCGACACTGGACTCGAACCAGTGACCTCCACGATGTCAACGTGGCGCTCTAACCAACTGAGCTAGCCGCCCGGACTCCACCATTCAATCTCAGTATAGCCAGCGCCGGTCCCGGGTGTCAAACCTCGTCGGAGCGGAGCCGTGCCGGACGGCGGAGGCGTGGTCGGCACCGCTCGGAACCAGGGCTGGATTTGGTGGGGATACCGCCGCCCACCTATACTCGCGGCCATGGCGAAACGAGCTGAGCGCGCAGATCCGGAGACCGGCGATCTCTTCGACGAGCTGCCGGCGCTGGGACGGGCGACAACGCAGCTTGAGCGGTCGCTGGGGCCGAGCTGCCTGCTGAGCTTGATTATCGTAGTCCTGATCTTGCTCGTGCTCAAGCGGGTCACGCGCGTTCCCTGGGCCGTGTTCCTGTGCATCGCGGTTCTGATCTGGGTCGCCGTGCTGACGCTGCTCGTTCGCTGGCGGCCGGATCGCGTCGTGGACGAGGACGAGTGACGGCGCTGGTGAGGCACCGTGGTCAGGATTCGCTGGCGAGGCGCTCGATCGCCAGGAGCAGGGACCCGATCGCGACGCGGTCGCGCGGATGCTCACCGACGTAGGCGAAGCGGATGATGCCGCGGGCGTCGATCAGAAAGGACGACGGGCGCGCGAGCGGGCGTCGCTCGGTCTGGTCGATGTGGAGGAGGCCATACCGTTGGACGGTGCTGTGCTGTGGATCGCTGAGGAGCATGAAGGGCAGGTCGACCGTCGTTTCGGCGAGTTGAACGTCCTCGATCGATTCGGTGGAAATCGCGAGGAGGTCGGCGCCGAGGTCGCGGATCGTGGGATAGGCGGAGCGCAACTGACCCAGTTGGCGGCGGCAGGACGGTCACCAATGGCCGCGGAAGAAGACGAGCAGGAGCAGGCGGCCGGCATAGGTTTCAAGGCTGTGGAGCCCTCCGTCGACGCCCGGAAGGTCGAACGGTGGCGCCGGTTCGCCGATCTTCACGATGGCGCTTTTCATGGCGTCCGCGTGCGTTGGGCGGGCAGGCGGGGTGCCGGCGACTTCGCGGTGGCGCGGAGCTGACTCATCCCGATCAATGGCCGAGGATCTGGACGCTGTAGGCCCGCGGATGCCAGGAGGCATTGAAGCGGGCGAAGCACTGGAGGAGCTCGGACGCGGCGTAGTGCAGCGGCTTGAGGTCCGGGTTCCGGATTTTCCAGACTCCAAGGATCTGGCTGATAACGAGCTGGCTGTCTCCCTGAACAGCGACGGGGGCGCTGCTCGCTCGCTCGCCGAGATCAGAAGCGAGGCGCTTGAGTGCCGCGATCAAGGTGAGGTACTCGGCCTGGTTGTTGGTCACCCGGTCGCCGCGGTCGTCGAACGACATCGACTCGTGTACGGCGTACGCACCCGGGCCGCGAATGACAAAGCTGCCGTAGCCCTTGCCGGGGTTGCCGAGCGATCCCCCGTCGAACACGACGGTGTAGGTGCCGGGACTCTCTACCGCGCCGGTGCTTCCGCTGTCGACCATCGGGCAACATTCCCCTCGCGGCTCGTGCCGTCCTTCACCATTCGGAGCATGAAACGGCCGCGGGGGGGGCGCGAAGTCGATCCCGCGGCCAGGCTGCTTCTGGGCGAACGCTATACGTTCGCCGTTTCGTGCTGCTTCGCCTGGGCCTTGATCTGCTCGGCGATCTGCGTCGGCACGGGCTGGTAATGCGAAAACTCGGTCGTGAACGAGCCGCGACCCTGGGTGATCGACCGAAGGCCGGTCGCGTAGCGCTGGACCTCGGCGGACGGGACGACGGCCTCGATCGTGGTCGTCCCGTTGACGCCGGGGTTCATGCCGCTGACATGGGCGCGCTTGCCGTTGAGATCGCTCATCACGTCGCCGGTGTAGTTCTCCGGCACCGTGACCCGCAGATTCAGCACCGGTTCGAGGAGAACCGGCTTCGCCTGGAGAACGCCCTTCTTGAATGCCTCCTTCGAGGCGATCTTGAAGGCCATCTCGTTCGAGTCGACGTCGTGGTAGCTGCCGTCGGTCAGGGTGACGCGGATGTTGACGACGGGATACCCGGCGAGTGGGCCCGCTTCAAGCGCCTCGCGCACGCCCTTTTCGACGGCGGGGTGGAAATTTTTCGGCACCGCGCCGCCGACCACCTTTTCCGCGAACTCGAACTCTGACTCCGGCAGCGGCTCCAGCGCGAGGAAGACGTGGCCATATTGGCCGGCGCCGCCGGTCTGCTTCTTGTGCTTGTACTCGGCGGTGGTCTTGCCGGAGATTGTCTCGCGGTAGGCGACGCGTGGTAGACCGACGTCGACGTTGACACCGTACCGCCGCGTCATGCGGTCGAGCGCGATCTGGATGTGGGGCTCGCCGAGACCGGCGAGGATCGTCTCGCCCGTGATCGGATCGCGGCTGACGTGGAGGGTGGGGTCTTCTTCAACGATCCGGACCAACGCCTGGCCCATCTTGTCCAGGTCGGCCTTGGTCTTCGGGTTGACGGAGGCCGCGTAGGAGGTGCCGGGGAACTGAATCCCGGTCAGCGTCAGCGGTCTCGTGTCGTCCGACAGGGTGTCGCCGGTGGAGGTCGCCGCCAGCTTGCCGACGGCGCCGATGTCTCCCGCGCCGACGGCGTCCGTGTTGAGGTGGTCCTTGCCGCGGACATAGAAGAGCTGACCGACGCGCTCTGACTTGCCCTTTGCCGCGTTGAGGATCTGCGAGTTGGATTTGAAGGTGCCGGACAAGACGCGGAAGTAGGAGACTCGGCCGACGTGCGGATCGGCAAGCGTCTTGAAGACCAATGCGGCGAGCGGCCCCGCGGCGTCGCTCTTCAGCCCGACCACGGAGCCGGCGGCGTCGACCTCGACGACCGTCTTGTCGGCGGCGGGGAGGTAGTCGACGATCGCGTCGAGGAGCGGCTGGACGCCGCGGTTGCTGGTCGCGGCGCCACAGAGGATGGGCACGACCCTGCCCGACTGGACGCAGGTCTTGAGCCCGGCGATCAACTCAGCGGCGCCGATCTCGTCGTCTTCGAGGTAGCGCAGCATCAGTTCTTCGTCTTGCTCGGCAATCGCTTCGACGAGCTGCTGGCGGAAGGCTCGGCACTCGTCCTGGAGGGCCTCCGGGATCGGACTGGCATCGAACGACCCGCTTGCGTTGTCCTGAAACGTCAACGCCTGTTCGGACAGCAGGTCGACGATCCCCTTGAAGGATTTTTCGCTGCCGATCGGGACGTTGATCGGCGCGACCGAGGTGCCGAACGCGGCGCGGGCCGAGGCGAGCGCCCGCGCAAAGTCCGCGTTCTCGCGGTCCATCTTGTTGATGAAGAGCATCCTGGGCAGGCTCTCCTGCTCGGCGAGTCGCCAGGCCTGCTCGGTCCCCACCTCGACCCCCGCGGACGCGTCGATCAGGATGAGCGCGGCGTCGACGACGCGGAGGGCGGACTTGACGTCGCCCATGAAGTCCGCGTAGCCAGGGGCGTCGACGACGTTGATCTTGGCATCGCGCCACTCGACCGGAGCCACGGCCGCGTTGACCGAGATATGGCGCTTGATCTCGTCGGGATCGAAGTCGGTGACCGTGTTGCCTTCTTCGACGCGACCGAGCCGGGTAATCGCCTTGGTGTCGAAGAGGAGCGCTTCGGCCAACGACGTCTTGCCCGCGCCGCCGTGAGAAAAGAGTCCAACGTTGCGAATCCGATCCGCGGGATACTGTTTCACGGACACCCTCCATCGCAAGACGCGAGATGAAAAGCCGTTTCACCGTCCCGGCGCGTGGACCCGGGGAGCCTCGGCAGAGCCCATGGTGGCGGCTTCGTCAAACGGCACGCGCGGCATTCCGTATTATAGAGAGCCAGACGATCCGTTCAACACGGCGTGTGGATGGCAGCGCGTCAACCCGACGCCCGGAGGTCGGTCGTTTCCAGAGGATGCGTCAGGATGAAGGATCCCGGGCATTGCGTCGGTAAACCAGCCGCAAGCCGTGCAGGATGAGGTCCGGCACGACGTCGGTGACGACGGAGGCGGTGTCGGCGAAGACTGGCGCGTAGCCGCCGGTCAAGACGACGTGCCGTGCCTTGCCCAACTCCCGTTCGATGCGCCCGACCATGCCTTCGATCATCGCCAGATGGCCCCCGACGACGCCAGATTGCACCGCGGCGACCGTGCTGCGGCCGACGGCGCGCGGCGGCAGCTGAAGCTCGACGGCGTACAGGCGGGCGGCGCGGCTGGCGAGCGCGTCAAGAG